>FWPV01000129.1_pt1 | contig 273274 bp, 217 predicted proteins | sample 2228371 | NCBI WGS metagenome assembly FWPV01 (sample SAMEA103939776, study PRJEB20133) | metagenome
CGGTGGAGGCGGCATCGGGGGAATCGGCGGCGGCGGTCTCGGCGGATTGGGTGGTGGAGGTGGCCTGGGCGGTCTGGGAGGGGGTCTCGGAGGCGGTCTGGGTGGTGCAGGAGGCGGCTTCGCGCAGTTCATGCCGGACGGCATGCTGCCACCCATCGCCTACATGCCGCTGAACGTACTGCTCGTGCGAGGGACCCAGGAGGCCATCGACCAGTTCAAGGAAGTGCTGGCACTGCTCGACCAGCCCACCAAGCAGGTGGAAATCTCCACCAAGTTTGTGCAGATCACCACGACGCTAGACAAAGCTTTCGGGATTGACTTCTTCGTGGATAACGGTTCGCTGGGCTTCTTCAACATGGGCCTGGCCCCGGCTACCGGTCTAACGAAGGTCAGCTTCACGCGGGGCCGGTTCCACGCCGAGTTGCTGACGCTGTTGAACGAAGGCCGCGCCCAAGTGATCAACGAGCCGCGGGTCACTACGCAAAACAACATGCCCGCGGCAGTGGAGTTTGAAACGGAGATCCCTTACTACTCGGCTAGCATCAGCTACAACGAGTTTGGGTTCCGCACTGTGGACTATGAGGTGGAGACGGCGGACGTAACCAGCGCCCTGTACGTCACCCCGCGCATCAACAAGGACGACAGCGTGACGCTAGACTTGCAGCCGCAGATCCAGGACCACGTGGGTGATGTGGTGTCGCCCGATGGAACCAGCACGCCGATCATCACGTCGCAGACCGTCTATACGCGAGTAACGGTGGCGGATGGCGAGACGCTGGCCATCGGCGGGCTCATCCGCAAGAACGAGTCCACGAGCTTGCGCAAGACCCCCCTGCTTTCGGACATCCCAATTATCGGGAACCTCTTCACAGGAAAGACCAAGAGCTCCAACAACTCGGAGTTGGTTATTCTGGTCACACCCAGGATCATCAGGGAGCTGCCGCGGGATTGACGACCGTGAGCCAGCAGTCAAGGATCTCGCCGGAACGGCACGCTTACGCAGGGTGCCGTTCTTTCTTAAGGAGGCGGGAGCAGTGCCACGTCTGCGCTACATGACCGCCGGGGAATCACACGGACCGAGACTGACAGCTGTGCTGGAGGGTCTGCCGGCGGGCCTACGCTTGAGCGCGGACGCGCTGAACAGCGATCTGGCCCGGCGGCAAGGCGGCTATGGCCGAGGCGGGCGTATGCAGATCGAGCAGGACGTGGTGGAGATCACCGCGGGGGTACGCGGCGGTGCGACGTTAGGTTCGCCGCTGGCGCTGAGCCTGACCAATCGCGATTGGGAGAACTGGCGCGAGCGCATGAGCGTAACGGATTTCCTTCCGGGCACGATCCCGGAGCCCGTCCGCTTGCCCCGACCCGGCCACGCCGACTTGGCCGGGATGGCCAAGTATGGTCACCGCGATCTGCGCAATGTACTGGAGCGAGCCAGTGCGCGGGAAACCGCTGCTCGGGTGGCGGTTGGCGCGGCGTGTCGGCAGTTCCTGCTCGCTCTGGATATCCGCGTGGGCGGGTACGTCACTGCGATCGGCGGAGTGGAGTGTCCGCCACAGCCGGAGGGGGATCAAGAGGTTTGGCAGCGGGCGCGGGAGTCAGACGTGGGCTGCCCGGAGGAGGCGACGACTGTACTCATGCGCGCCAGCATTGACGAGGCGCGAGAGCGCGGGGACTCGGTCGGCGGGCGCGTGCGTGTGGAGGCTGTGGGGGTCCCGCCGGGCCTGGGCTCCTCAGTCACCTGGGAGGAGCGGCTCGACGGCCGCTTGGCCCAGGCGTTGATGAGCATCCCGGCGATCAAGAGCGTGGAGATCGGCATGGGACGGGCGGCGGCTAGCCTGCCAGGCTCGCTGGTGCACGATCCCATTCTGCCTCGGCCAGAGCGTCCTGCTTGGCCCTTTCGGCGGCCTAGTAACCATGCTGGCGGGATCGAGGGCGGCATCAGCAATGGAGAGCCGGTCGTGATTGAAGCGGCAATGAAGCCCATCCCCACGCTGCGGTCGGCCCTGCCCTCGGTCAACCTGGACTCCGGTCAGCCGGAGAGAGCGCACGTGGAGCGGTCCGACGTGTGCGCTGTGCCGGCGGCGCTGGTGGTGGCGGAGGCGATGGTGTGTTTCGTCCTGGCGCAGGCGGTGAGAGAGAAGTTCGGGGGGGACAGCGTCGCCGAAGTCTTGGCCAATCTGGAGGCCTACCGAGCCGGCCTCGCTCGGCTGTGGGGAGGGGCGGGAAGTGAATAGTCTCCGTCCGCCGGCTCGGGCCGTGATTCTCGCCGGCTTCATGGGTACGGGCAAGAGCACGGTTGGACGGCGGCTGGCGCAGCTTCTAGGCCTGACGCATCTGGAGACGGACGACCTCATTGAAGCTGCTACGGGCAGGGAGATCCCGGACATCTTTGCGCGGGAGGGCGAGACCGCCTTCCGCGACTACGAGTCAGCGGCGGTCCGGGAAGCTGCTGGACACCGGGGGGTCGTGATCAGCACCGGCGGTGGGGCGCTCGGACGTACGGAGAATCTGGAGACGCTGCGCGCCGCCGGGCCGATCTTCTGCCTGACGGCCTCGCCGGAGACTATCTACGCCCGCACCCGGCGCAGTGGCTATCGCCCCCTGCTAAGCGGACCGGACCCCCGCGGAGAGATTGAGCGACTGCTGGCCGCGCGGGCGCAGGTCTATGCCGAAGCGGACTACACTGTTCCCACTGACGGCGGCTCCGTAGAGGATACAGTGGAGAGTCTCGTGGCTTTACTGCGAGAGGACAGCCGGGGCGTGTTTCTGCTAGGGGAGCCGGTGCAGGTTCCGGTGCGGGTGCCGGGGTCGGAGTACCTGATCCACGTGGGCAGGGGACTGCTGGATCGCCTAGGCGAGATCGTGCCCCCGCCGTGCTCAGGGGCACGGGCGGCTGTGATCACCAGCGGGTCGCTGCGAGAACCGTACGGTCAGCGCAGCGCAGAGGCTCTGGAGCGGGGGGGCTGGAAGCCCACGTTACACCTGGTCCCGGACGGCGAACCTGCCAAGCGCATGGCGGTGGCGGAGTCGGTCTGTGGAGAGATGATCGAGGCTGGGCACGATCGCGGCTCCTGGGTGTTTGGCGTCGGAGGGGGAGCCACTGGTGATCTGGCGGGGTTTGTTGCGGCTGTGTTCATGCGGGGGATAGCCTATGTTTCAGTGCCGACGAGTCTCCTAGCCCAGGTAGATGCTGGCGTGGGCGGGAAGGTGGCGGTAGACCTGCCTCAGGGCAAGAACCTAATAGGCGCTTTCCACCAGCCCCGGGCGGTGGTGATGGACCTGGGTACGCTGGATACCCTACCGGCGGCACAGTGGGCGGAGGGTTGGGCGGAGGCCATCAAGCACGCGGCCCTTGCCGATGAGGAACTGCTGGCATACCTGGAGACAGACTTGGCCGGTATCCAGGCGGGAGACGCGGCAGGGCGACAGTATGTCGTAGCGCGGAACTGCCAGATCAAGGCCGAGGTGGTGGCCCAGGATCCGCAGGAGCAAGGTTGGCGCGCCGTGCTCAATTTCGGCCATACGGTGGGACATGCGCTAGAACGTGCGGCTCCCGAGTGGGCCTTGAGTCACGGGGCGGCGGTGGCTGTGGGGATGGTTGCGGAAACGCGCTGGGCGGAGCGGGAAGGGATGACCGCGCCGGGAGCAGCCGAGAGACTGGCGCAAGTGTTGCAGCGGGCGGGACTGCCGACGGCGGCGCCGGCCTTGAATTGGGAGCGAGCGGTGGCGTCTCTGCGCACCGACAAGAAGTTGCGCAGTGGGTGCTTGTCCTTGCCGGTGCTCATTAGGATCGGCGCAGTGCGGCTGGAGGAAGGCGTAGGCTTGGCGCAGTTGGAGCAGGCCTTGGCGCTGAGTAGAGAAGGGTGAGGCGGGCTTGAGCATCACCGGACGGCCCCCGAGATTGCGGTTGACGCCTGAAGCACGCCGGGCGCGGCGGTGGAGCTTCGGTCTCGGGGTGGCGAGCAGCTTGGCCATTGTCGCCCTCGCGGTGCTGGGCCTGGTTACCGGTCTGCTGCTGGCTCTCAGCCGGGGGCCGGAGCCGGTAGTGGTCCCTGACGTCCAGGGCAAGCCGGCGACGGAGGCGCAGCGACTGCTTACCGACGCTGGGCTGCACGGCAAGACTCTCTATGAGGTCTACAGTGACACCGTGGAGGTGGGGTGTGTCGTGAGCCAGCGGCCCTATGCCGGTAAGATCGTCAAGGAAGGCCGACTGGTGGACCTGGTGGTCTCCCGCGGCCCCAAGTCCGTGGAAGTACCGGCCCTGGTTGGTAAGAGTCTAAGCGAGGCGGAGGAACTGCTCAGGCAATCGTACCTCCAGGTTGGCCGAGTGCGACGAGAGGCCTCCAAGCAGCCGGCCGACAGCATTTTGGAGCAGCAGCCTCCCGCGGGGAAAATCGCTGATCGGGACAGCGCCGTGGACCTGCGGGTCAGTGGAGGAGAAGACTACGGCTCGTGGGAGGGACCGGGAGGCGAGAAATGGGTCTTCTATAGGCTGAGCTTGGTGGTCCCTGCTGGACCTGCGCTGCAGCGCGTGAAGGTAATTCTTGAAACCGAAGGCGACGACGAGACCACCTACGACGAGATGCACCGCCCTGGCGAGAAGGTATCACTGGACATCCGGGGACGGCGCGGGGCAAAGGTAAAAGTCTTTATTGAAGAGAAGAGAGTGTTCACGCAGAACCTTTAGCCGTATGCGGCCGACCTGGGGGCCTCACACCTGCAGGCTGCTTACCTCGGAGACAGAGAAGAGGCAGCGCGGAGCGGCGTCGGGGTCTCCCGACATAGGGGATCTAGGGCCAGCGCCGTAAGGAAGAGCTTGTCGCCGCCATGAACCAATCGCCGCCCACTGAAATGGACCTGGTTAGACGTGCGCGCCAGGGCGAGACTCGCGCCTTTGACCGGCTGGTACAAGAGCACTACGTGCTGGTCTATAACACCGCGTACCGGATGCTAGGCAATCCCGACCAGGCCGAGGATGCGACCCTGGAGGCCTTTGCCCGAGCCTATCGCTCGCTGGATCGCTTCCGCGGCGATTCCTCTTTCTCCACGTGGCTGTATCGCATCGTGACCAACGTCTGTCTCGACTACCTGCGCAGCCCCGCACAGCAGGCCGTCTCCCTGGACGAGGGACGCGGGGAAGACGGAGACCTGACCTGGGAGGTACCGGACGAGAGCCAGAATCCGGCCTCGGCGGCACTCCAACACCGGCGACAGCATCTGGTGCATCAGGCTCTGCAGCGGCTCAGCAGCGAGCATCGCGCCGTGCTGGTCCTCTATGACTTGAACGGCTTTTCCTATGAGGAAGTAGGGTCGATTCTGGGGGTACCGGTAGGCACGGTTAAGTCGCGACTGAACCGGGCCCGACATGCGCTGCGGGAGGAACTGGCACCGGAGCTGGAACTTTTCGAGTGAGGGTGCCGTCAGAGGGGTAGCGCGGCGGCGAGCCGTCGGGCGGAGGCAGTGAAATGGCTTGCGAGCAGTACCAGGAGCAATTTACCGACTTTTTGGAGGGTACTCTTCCAGAGCCGTCGTGGCGGGAGCTGGAGCTGCACCTGCAGCAGTGCGAGCGGTGTGCGGCGGCAATCAAGGACTTTCGGCGAACGGTGTCGGCCTTACGCGGCCTGGCGCTGGAGGAGCCTCCCCGGACGCTGGCCCGTGCCATTGCGGAGCGGATAGCACAGGAAGCGTCTTCCGCCGCGGCGCTGCCGGCAGTCCGGGTGCGAACGGTAACGCGCCGAGGCTTTCCCTGGTCGGCCGCTGGGGCGCTGGCCGCTGCCTGCCTGGTGGTGGCGGTCGTGACGGTCTACTCGGTCCGCCGACCGTCCGCTCCGTTAACGACTCCGTCTCCGCCTGGCCCTGGTGTCGAGACAGCCAACCTCACGCCTCCCACAGCGGAAGGCGCACCCGCCGAGGCAAGCCCGGCGCAGCCGGCGCCCTCAGGTGCCGCTGCCGTGGCTCCGCTCGGTCCAGCCCCGCGAGCAGTCGCTTCGGCGCCTCGCTCCCGTCCCTCGCGAACGGTCCGCGGAAGTGGCACGCGGGCCAGCGCTCCAGTTACTCCGACGGCGAACGTTGGCTCCCCGACGGCGCCTCCCCCCGTTCCGACCGCCGAACAGGAGAGGGACGCCGCAGTTGGTCCAGCTAGTCCGTCTGGTCCGGCCGGCCCCGGGGGACCGAAGGCGTTGGCGATGGAGGCAACGCGCGAAGCGGCGAGGACCTTCGGTGGCGCCGCCGCCCAGCGGGGTCCCTCGGGGCCTGTAAGCATGGACATCAGAGTGGAACCGCCGGGCGCCCGGCAGGTGGGACAGTGGGGACCGCTGAGTATCTCGTTGACGGCCGGCGGGGATGTTCCCCAGGTCAACGTGCGGTTAGTGGCGGACAGTGCCCTGCAGGTCCAGGGAAGCACTCAGATCTACTCGGGACCGCTGCAGGCTCGTCGGCCCCAGCGAATCACTGCTCAGGTGCGAGCCCAGCAGCCGGGCTCACATCGTCTCAAGATCGTTCTGGCCTCCGGTACCGCTATCGCGAACACGTCTGTTGATGTATACTTGCGGGGGTATGTGAGGAGCGATTCCGTACGCACCACTCAGCGCTGCTTCCGTTCGGTTCCGCTGGGCCAAGCCGTGCAAGCCGTGGGCGAGGACTGTGGGCTAGGGATCGAGGTGGAGCCGCCGCTGTCTGGGCGACGGGTGTCGGCTGACTTCAGCGAGGGTGTCAGCGGTGTGCGGGCGCTGCGGGTCCTGGCGGGCATGGTCGGTGGGAAGCTGAGCGCGGTCGGCGACGGGTATCGAATTGTGGCTGCCGACTAGCCTGGCGGCGAACGAGAGTGGCGGGCAGGGGAGGCTAGCGAGAGGGAAAGCGTCATGCCTGCCTGAGATAGGGTCAGGGAGGGAAGCACGCTGTTGGCTCTGCGTCGGTTCACGGTGGTTGGTGTCTGCTGGTTGCTGCTCAGCGCTGCGGCGGCTGAGCCACCAATCACCGTCGCCGTAATCCCCTTCGGCAATCTCAGCGAGTACCGCGGGCGGATGCTGGACCGCCGGGCGGCCGCGGCGGTGGCGGCCGAGGCCCCCAGCCCCTGGGCACCGGTCGATCCGGCGGAAGTGCAGCAGGCGCTGGAAAGTCTCGCTGCTCCCTGGCCGCTGGAGACCGCGGACCTGCAGCGATTGTGCGCCCAACTGCCGGCGGTGATGGCGATCACCGGCGTGGTCAAGCAGGTGCAGGTGCATAACCAGGGCGCCCTGGTAAGCATCTCCCTGGAGGTAGTTGAGCCACTGTCGGGGACCACGGTGGGGCGAGTGCAGGGCCAGGGGAGGGTCCAGACGCGGGAGCCACTGGCCCTTGATGTGTGTGTGGATCAAGCCCTGCAACGCGCCGCGCGTGCCGCCTGGACGGCGCTGGGGCCGCCTCCGGCGGTGGTGGGACAAGTGGCCGGTCCGCCGGTCGGCGAAGTGCTATCTCTCAAGCTAGCCGAGCGAGTGCGGCTCTCACCCAGGGCCGTGTTGCTGCTGTTCCCGTCGGGGGACGATCCTGTTGGACTGCCAGTGGCGAGTGCTGTGGTGCAGGGCATAGCCGGAACGACTGCGCAGGCTCGTGTGTTGGGCTCGGCGGCCGAGGTGACGGTCGGGGCCGTTGCGGTGTTAATCGGACGTCTACCATGAGTGCAGAAGACACTTTCGATCTGGAGCGAGTGCGGGCTGGGCTGCGTACTACTGCGCTGGGCCGGCGGCTGTTCTGGTACGAAAGCCTAGATTCCACTCAGGAAGAACTGCGCCGCCGGCTTGACCAGGGGGCGCCGGCGGGGACAGTAGTCGTCGCAGACCATCAGACGGCGGGTCGGGGTCGCCGAGGCCATCTCTGGTACGACCGGCCCGGGGAAGATCTGCTGTTTTCGGTAGCCTTGCCTCCGGACCTGCCGGCGGAGGGTTTGCTCTCCGTCGCACTGGGAGCGTACCTGGCGGAGGCACTCCGGCAGGACACGCAGCGGGAAGTGCTCCTGGGCTGGCCCAATAACCTGATGATCGGCGTCGCCAAGGTGGGGGGCGTCCTCGTCGAGGTGGCAAGGGACAGGTTCCTGGTCGGTGTGGGGCTAAATGTGAAGGGTCGGGCGGCGGAGATCGCACAGCAAACGGGGCGTCCGGTGACGACCCTGGAGGCGGGCCGGGAACGGTCGCTGTGTCGGGAAGAGCTACTGGCCACCTGTCTCAATGCCCTGGCGCGGGCCTACGAGCAACTCGTCTCGGGCGACCGCGGGCCGGTCACCCGCAAGATTGCGGACATGGACGGTCTGCGCGGCAAGTCTTTGATTATCACCGGGCCGCAGGGGACGATGGAGGGCACCGCTATGGGCATTGCCCTGGACGGTGCTTTGCTGATTCGCAGTGGCCCGGCCATCACCGAGGTAACGGTCGCAGATGACGTCACAGTGCAGGAAGCGTAACCGAGTGCGGTCGGTGTCCCTTTGGCTAGGATGGACTCTGATCCTGGCAGCGGTAGCCGCGCAGGCAGGGGGGGACCCTCTGGTGGCAGGCTGTGGGCTGCTGGCGACGGGGCAGAACGCAGCAGCTACGGTTCAGTTCACGCGGGCGTTGGAGCAGAATCCGCGCTGTGTCGAGGCGCATGTGGGCTATGGCCTCGCCTTGCTGCGTGAGGCCCAGATTGAGCAGGCTTTGCAGGAGTTCGAGCGGGCGCTGGATCTGAACCCCGAGTCAGTGGCTGCGAGAATGGGCAAGGCAGGGGCGCTGGCTCTGCTCAATAACTGGCGGCAGGCGGAAGCGGAGTATGCCGTTCTGGCCGCCGCGTCGGGTGCAGAGGGGATCGCGGCGGCAGCAGCGCAGGCCTGGGCTCGGTGCGGACGGGGGGACTATGAGGGGGCCCTGGAGATTCTCGAGGAATACCCCGGCGTGGCCGCCAGCAATCTGGGGGCCTATGTGAAGGCGGCGGCGGAGTTCGCGCAGGATCCCGGCACCGCCGCCCTGCCGGTGGCCGTGCCTCGCAGCCTCGGCGCTTGCATTGGCCTGAGTTCCTGCCTGACGGGGCCTGGAGCGGTTTGGGCTGAGAGCGGGGCTCCGGCAGTGGTGACGGCGCCTCCACCGGTAGCTTTGACCGGGGGCGGGACGCCTGCCGCGCTGCGCATCCTCGCTCCAACCGAGGGGGCCTCGTTGCGGGGACGCGTGCCGCTGGTAGTGGCTGGGCGGATGCCGGGGGCGGTCTTTGTGCTGGCGCGAGTGGGGGGCCGGTTTGCGGGCATGAGCAGCAGTCTAAGCTTCCCGGAGCCGCTTAGCACCATCAGCTGGCCGAGTGGCGAACAGGAGCTCTCGGTAGAGGCCTATGATGCTAGCGGACGCGCCTTGGGTCGCGGAGCCGTGCGGGTGGTGGTGCAAGCCGGAGACTTGACCTTGGCTGAGCCGGCGCCGCCGGCGGATCCCTGGGTCAGCCGGGAGCTGGCGCGACGTCTGATGCCGGAGACCCTGCCGGGCGTAGCCGAGCAGTTGCGCGGAGAGATCGCCTGGCGCCAGAATCGGTTGGCAGAGGCGCAGGCGAGCCTGTCGGAGGCATTTCGCACCGATCCGTATCTGCCCCGAGTTCGCGAGGAGCTGTTGACCGTGAACCAGGCGCTGGGGTTGCCGGTGCTGCAGGGCGGTACGCGGGTAGTGCGTCTGCCCATCGAGGAACGGGCCGTGGCCCTGACCTTCGACGACGGCCCCCATCCCAAACTCACTCCCTTCATTCTGGACCAACTGGATCGGGCGGGGGCGCGTGCCACTTTCTTCCTGGTCGGCAAACAGGTCGAGATGTACCCGGACCTGGCGCGCGAGATTGTGGCCCGTGGGCACGAAGTCGCTTCGCACAGCTACTCGCACCAGGATCTCACCTCGGTGACGCAGCTGGATGTGGAGAGGGAGCTGGCGGTAAGCCGGGCGGTCCTGGCCGCCGTTACCGGCCAACAGGCAGTTTACTTCCGACCACCGGGCGGCAACTACGACGGACAGGTGGCGCGCGCCTCACAACTATGGGGCTTTACGCCGGTCTTCTGGACCTGCAACATCTGCGATTTCTACCAGAACCCCAAAGCTCATGTGGTGGCGGGGATGCTGCGCCGCTTGCAGCCGGGCGGGGTGATCCTGCTGCACAACGGGGAGGACCTGACCATTGAGGTGCTGCCTGCGCTGCTGCGGGCCTTGCAGGCGGAGGGGTACCGGATGCGGTCAGTCGGGGAGCTGGCGGCGACAAGGACTCCCAGCGCAATGCAGGGAACCTACCCGGTGGAATGAACTGCGTCGCTCGGCTTCTCCTCGTTCTCCTTCTCCTGCTGGCTGCGCAGGTGAGTCTCCTGGCCACTGCTGCCGTGTCTGCTGCGGTGGTTGAGGGCCTATCTTTTGCCCCGCGCTTTTTCCCCTCCTGTCTCCTGGACCTGAGCGACCGACTGAGCGCGCCGGCGGGGAGCAAGGGTTTTCTCTTTGTCGGCACCGACGGCCACTTCTACTTCGCGGACGGCACCCGGGCCCGCTTTTGGGGCATCAACGTCGCCAAGGACTCTGTCTTCCAGCCGAATGAGACCATAAACCGCGTCTGCGATCTATTCGCGCAAGCCGGGATCAACTTGGTGCGCCTACACCATGTGGATGATGTAGGCGGTCTGCTGCCGCCCGGGCGCGCCGGCCTGGGGCAGCGCCTGGAGCCGACTGCTCTGGACCGCGTGGACTACTGGATTGCGGCGCTGAAGCAGCGCGGGATCTATGTGTATCTGGATCTGCTCGATTACCGCACCTTTACCGAGCAGGAGGGGATTGTCAATGCGGCGGCGCTGGGGCGGGCGGCCAAGCCCGTGGCCTTGTTCAACGAGAAGCTGATTGACCTGCAGATGGAGTTCGCCCGCGATCTGCTGGTGCGGCACGTCAACCCGTATACCGGCCTGCGCTATCGGAGCGATCCGGCCATCTGCCTGATTGAGATCTGCGACGAGAACAGCATAGTGGGCAGCTTCAGCAAGTGGGGTCAGATCCCCTCGCCGTACCGGGAGGAGTTGATCCGCCGCTGGAACTTCTGGCTGCGGGAGCAGTACGGGACTACTGTCGCGCTGCAGCGGGCCTGGGGTGTGGCTTCCCCCCCACCAACGGCTCCAGCCCCGACTACGCGCGGAGCGCCGCGGCTTCCGGCGGCGGCAGGTAACCCCGGCGGCGTAGGCCCGGCCGAGAAGCTGGAGAACGGGACCGTTGCCCTGCCGGGGGTCTCGCCGGACCTGACCACCTATGAGGTACGCCTGTCCGATGTGCGCCGCTTCGCCGGGAGTCTGGAGCGCGACTACCTCAAGCAGATGGTGACCTTTCTCCGCTCCTTGGGGGTACAGGTGCCGATCACCGCAGTGACGGAGCCGGACTCGCCTCCCTCACTGTTGGCGGCGGCAGATGCCTTGGACTTCATTACCGGCAATTACTATTACGCTCATCCCGTGTATAAGGACACTTACCCTCCCGGTGTGAAAGGGACCTTTGAGGTGTCCAATATGTTGGCCACCTACGGGCCGGACACGGCGGCGCGGCGTCTGTGTGGTAGCCGGGTGGCGGGCAAGCCGTTGGTCATGCGCGAATGGAACTGCTGCTGGCCCAATCCCTATCGGGCAGCGGGGTTAGTAGAGGCGGCGGCACTGGCGGCGCAGCAGGACGTGGATGCGATGATCCTGTTCAGCTACTATACGCAGCCCCAGACGATGACGCTGAGCCCGTTCGACCTGTCGCGTGATCCCTCGCTGTGGGGGCTGGTGGCGCTGGCCGGTGAAGTGTATCGCGACCCCGGCCTGGACCCCGGTGGTCCCCGGGTCGCCGTGCTGTGGGGACGGCGTGATGTCTACGGCGAACCCCGAGGGGCGCTGGCGGGGGAAGTATTTGACGCGGCCCGCCTGGTCCGTATGGAGAACTGGCTCCCGCACCACACCGGGTCGCAGGCCGAGATCTATGCCCTGGTTTCGTCCCATGCGGAGGAATTGTTGCCCAAGGGTACATCCGCCAAGGCTTGCGTGACCGGCTCTTCCATGGCGGCACTGCGGGCCAACCTGATGGCGCTGCTGGGCCGGCAGCAGGTCAAGCCGGTGGGCGTGAGCTACGAGGTGAGGCCGGGGGCCTTGGCGGTCACCGGGAAACATGTCCGCAGTCTGGCCGGGCAGACTCTGTCGGCGCTGCACAGCCCGGACCAGTTGCTGGGACTAGTCAGCGCCACCCCCCGCTCGGCTTTAGTCTGGCTGAGCCGGGATGGCAAGTCTCCGGGCGAGAGCCGGGACTGGGTGGCCAAGATGACAACCGGCGCCTGGAACACCGGTGAGCAGATTCGCTCGCACTACAACGGGATTGGAATGAACGTCGCCGCGCTGGTGGCAGTCGGAGTTGCCCCGGTCATTACGGGGGGTAAGCCCTCGGACACGCCAACGACGCTCACCTTGGGAGACACCACCGTACTCAGCCTGTGGCTGCGTGGAGGGGTCTGGGAACTGCACCAGACGCCGACCTACCGCCGACTGTACTTGGACACGGCGGGCGTGCGCTTCGAGTTCCCGGATCTGGGCGAGGTTACACCGATGGCCCAGACAGCGCAGGGGCCAGCCTCCCTGGTCGGCCCCCCGTGGCATTATCCCGAGGGCGCTGCCTGGGTGGAGATCACTCTGCCGAGCGGGGAGGGATAACGAGATGAGTGACGACTTCCGGTTTGGGTTGTTTGACTGCGTCTCGCCGCTGGACTTCAGGTACTGGGGCCAGGACCGATCCCTGCGCGCCTTGCTGGAGCAGTATGTCACGGAGCGCGCACGAGTGAGATCGGAGGCGCGGGTGGAGGCCGCGGCCGCGGCCGCGCTGGCGGAGATGGGCCTGTGCCGCCCCAGTGTGGCCGAAGAGATCGCCTGGGCGGCGGAGGAGGTGTCGCCCAAGGAGGTCGCCGCAGAGGAGGCGCGGATCAAACACAACATCCGGGCCCTGGTCAACTGCCTGCGCGCACGCGTCGGTGAGGAAGCCAAGCCCTTTGTGCATCTGTGTCTGACCAGCTTCGATGTGATTGACACAGCCACTGCCTGGCGTATGCGGAACGTTGCGCTGCAGGCGGTGCTGCCCCAGATGGCGGAGCTGATCCACATCCTGATTGACCTGGCCCGCCGCGAACAGGACACCGTGCAGGTCGGGCGCACCCACGGACAGCATGCAGAGCCGATCACGTTTGGCTTCGCTATCGCGGAGTACGTCGCCCGGCTCGGAAACCGATGGGTGGCACTGCGGCGAGCGGCTGAAGCCCTGCCTGGCAAGGTGAGCGGTGCGGTGGGGGCCTATAACGCTTCAGCTTTGTTCTTCTCGGATCCGCGGGAGTTTGAGCGCCGAGTGCTGGATCGCCTGGGGCTGCCGGTAGCCGGGTACTCGACGCAGGTGGTGGAGCCGGAGCCATTGTGCGACTACGTGCATGCCCTGGTCTCTACCTTTGGCGTGCTGGCGAACCTGGCCGACGACATGCGAGCTCTGCAGCGCACCGAGATCGCTGAGGTGGGGGAAGTCTTCGAGACGCAGCAGGTGGGGTCATCTACCATGCCGCACAAGCGCAATCCCATCAATTTCGAGAACGTCAAGAGCCTGTGGAAGCAGTTCATGCCGCGCATGATGACGGTCTACGCCGACCAGATCTCTGAGCACCAGCGCGACTTGACCAACTCAGCCTCGCAGCGCTTCATCCCTGAGATCGTGGTAGCTTTGGCTGGATCGGTGCGGCGGCTGCAGGGGGTCATGGGGCGGTTGGTGGTGGACCGGGAGAGCATGGAGCGCAACTTTGCGCTGACGGCGGGAATGGTGGCGGCGGAGCCGGCCTATATCTTGCTGGCGGCGCTGGGGCACCCCGACGCGCACGAGATGGTGCGGAGTCTGACGCTGGAGGCCGAGCGAAGCAGACGGCCCTTCCAGGAGGTTTTGGAGGAGTCAGGGGAGGCCGCACCGTATCTGGCGCGGCTTACGCCTGAGCAGCGAGCGTTGCTGAGTGATCCGCGACGGTACACCGGAATAGCGGCGGCACGGACGGCGGCAATCTGTGACGAGTGGGAGGGAAGGCTGGGAGGATAGGCTGCCCGGACTCGGCTAGCACCTGGCCCTGCACCGGCGATTCCCCGCCGGCGCCATCGGCCGGGGGAACGTCTTCAGAGCAGCGGTAGTCGCCAGAGGCTCGCTAGTTCTTCCTTCCTCGGTATCCCTGCCCGCCCACCAAGCGCCCGACACTTGAGCGCCGCCACCAGCGCTGAGAACTCCAGGTTGGTGGGCAGGTCATACCCCAGCGTCAGGCCGCGAGCGAAGGCTCCGTGGAAGACATCCCCCGCGCCGGTGGTGTCCACTACCGGCTCCACCGGATAGGCGGGCTGGTACAGAACCTCCCTCGCGGTGTAGGCGACGGACCCGTGCGGTCCTCGGGTCACGACCAGTGCCTCCGGCTCACACTCGCTCAGCAACTTCTGCGCTGCACGCTCCGGGTCGCTCTCCGCGGTGTACTCCAGCAGGTAGTGCTCCGGCATGAGATGGTGCGTGCCCAGGCGCAGGAGGGAGGGATTCTCCGGCGTCGGGCGCTCGAGGTCGGTGACCACCGGAATGCCCACTTCGCGTGCCCAGGTGGCCGCGGTGACCGCTGCCTTGGAGTGGTGCGTGTCAAAGAGCAGGCAGCGACAGTCGGTTACGAAGGCCCGGTCCAGATCGGCTGGCGCCAGGCGGCGCTTGCTTCCACGGTCGAAGAAGATGGCGCGGTCGCCGGTGTCCTCCTGGATGAAGCAATAGGCAACGTGTGAGCGGGAGCCGGGGTCGGTCTGCAGGTGGGAGACGTCTACGCCCTCGGCACGGAAGCCGGCGAGGATTTTGCGGCCGGCCTCGTCGTCCCCGTTGGTGCCGACAATTGCCGCTCGGCCTCCTAACCGAGCCACTGCCACCATCGCCGTTCCCGCCTGGCCGCCGCCCTGCTCTTCGAGCCGGATTAGCTCAGTTTTTTCGCCCGGCAGGGGGTAGTGCTGCACCACCCCGAGCAGGTCCAGCGCCGCTCCGCCGAGGCCGATCACATCATACGTCTTGTCTTCCGCGGTGATCATGTCCGCTCCCCTACTTGGTCACGGTACAGGCATCGAGTTGGCGACCGGTGGTGTCCAGAGCAGTCAGTTCAAGCCGGTCGACGGACACGCGAACTCGCGCGAAACTGTACACGGCGGCGAACGCCTGCCGATAGGGATTCGTGAGAGTGGGATTCCCATACAGGGGCGCGCCCCCGGCACCGACGGTCACGTAGTTGAGTCGCCCCTTGCGCGAGCGTTCGTAGTAGTGATTGTGTCCGTTGAAGACAAGGTCAATGGCGCCGGGCGCCTCCAGGTAGGGGCAGAAGTGCTGCAGCGCACCGGCGTGAGGTGCGTGCGGCCCGGAGGTATAAGGCGGGGCATGGAACATGGCGATCCGCCAGTGCACCCCGGTTGGGCGGGGCTTGGCGAGCAGATCGCGCAGCCAGGTCGACTGCTCCTCCAGCCGCCGATTACTGTCCAGCACGATGAACTGGCAGCTTCCGTAGACGCTGGCGTACCACTCGCAGCCGTGATCGCCGCCGCCTGCCGGCAACGGCAGCAGGTTGTAGTAGTTCTCGGCGTTGCCCTCGTGGTTGCCCAGGCAAGAATAGAGCGGTATGGTTGGCGAGAAACGGGCGATGACTGGGAAGAACTGATGCCAGTCGGCCAGGGATGCGCCACTGGCCACCAGATCGCCGCTGTGCAGCATAAGCGCGGGGGCGCAGGTCATCATCGCCCGGACCACGCGCTTGTGAGCAGCGGGATCCGAGCGGGTATCGCCGTAGGCGCAGAAGGTGAAATCGTCCAGCTCAGTCGTGGCAGTGGCGAAGCGGTAGTGCAGACTGGTGGCCCGTTGGCCGTCCGCTTGTACCACCAGGCGGTAGCGGTAAGTGGCGCCCGGTTGCAGTCCCCGCAGCAGAACTTTGTGCGCTTGCACTGGTCCTCCGCGCGCCACCGCCTGTCCGCCCACCTCAACGTAGCCGTAGGAGGGTAGGTTAGTGTACCAGGTTATCTGTGCGGAAGTAGCCGTAAGGTCCCCGAGGACCGGCCCCCAGACGATCTGCAGGGCGGCTCCTACTCCCCCGGCCGCTGTTAGGAGAATCAGGAGCGCTGCGAGACAGAGTCGCAAGGCGCGAGCCGGATTAGTATAATCGATCATAGTCGTGGTTGCATAGCTCAGGGTCTCGCCTCTGCCGATCTAGCCGGGAGGCGGGGCCAGGGGCAGACGCACCAAAAAGGTGCTGCCCTGGCCCGGCGCGCTTTCGACACGGACCCGGCCACCCATGCGCTCGGTTGCCATCTTCACGAAGGTCAGGCCCAGCCCAGTGCCGCGGCGCTGGGCAGGCTGGCCCTCCACTTGCCCGAACTTCTCAAAAATGCGCTCATGGGCTTCCGGAGGAATCCCCACTCCGGTATCGTGCACACGTAACACCACCTGGCCCGCGTCGAGATCGGGCTCCGCCCAGACCCGCACACCGCCCTCGACCGTGAACTTGAGCGAATTGCCCACTAGGTTAATCAGCAGGCGGCGAACCAGGTTCCGGTCAGCGTGCGCATAGATCTCCGGCTGGGGCTGCTCTATCTGCAAGTCCAGACCACGCTCTCGGGCACTGCCCAGCGTCGCCTCGCGTACTTCCTCGAAGACTTCGCCAAGGGGCACGGCGCTGAGCGATAGGGGCAACTCGCCTGACTCCATGCGCGCCACGTCCAGCAGGTCGTTGACCAGCCCCAGCATGGTCTCCCCGGCGCGGTGGGCCATAGGGACCATTTCGCGAGTAAGATCGGTCTCGTAGTCATTCTCTATCACCAGGCGCAGCCCCCCCAGGATACTAGTCAAGGGAGTGCGCAGGTCATGGACGATAAGGTGAGTCAGGTTGGTCTGAGCCTGCTCCAAACGGCGGAGTTCCTCGTTAGCGGCGGCGAGCGTCTGTTTCTGGGTTTCCACCTGGTCATAGAGCTGCTTGGTGCGCAGCAGCGACTGCGTGTAGGCCAGCAGCGTCAGAGCGCGGACGGGTTTGTCCACCATCCCGTCCGCGCCGCCCTCAAGAGCGTAGGCCTCATCCGCCTGGGTGTAGGAGGTCGTCATGAGCAGCACGGGGAGCAGGCCCTCGACCTCCGCCTGGATGCGGCGGCAGAGCTGGAAGCCGGTCATGCCGGGCATGAGTGCGTCGGCGATGACCAGGTCGGGCGTCTCCTGCTGAGCCAGCCGCAGCCCCTCATGCGGGTCGGCGGCATGTGTCACCTGATAGCCCGCCCCCTCCAGAACGGCGGTCAGGAAGGCCAGGACGTGCGGATGGTCGTCCACCACCAGTATGCGGGGCGCGCTACTCTCCGGGGCGGGAGGTGTCGTCGCGGGTTCAGCGGCTGCTTGCGGAAGAGGTTCCTCCTCGCGGTCGGGGAAGCCCCGCCAGTAGAGATGGGAGGGTCGAGGCGGACCCTGCTCCGGAGCCCGTCGGGGGTAGCCGAGAGGGATCATCCCGATCAGCCGCATACGGGGGTCCGTGGCCAGGTGCTCGGCGATGTCGTCGGCCAAGTGGGTCGCGCCGGTAACCCAGCAGGTACCCAAACCCTCGGAACGGGCGGCCAGCAGCAGATTCTCGATCGCCGCCGCGACCGATCCCAGAGAAAGCAGCACGCCGCTGTCGGTCTGGGCCACGTAGACCAGAATCAGCACAGGAGCGGAGCGAATGGTGGGGAGTACGCTGCGGGCCAAGATGAGGATCTGCGGGGGACTCGCTTCCTGCAGGGCCGGCATCAGATCATTGATGCGTTGCTCCAGGAAGGAGGTGAACTGCTCCTTGGCCTCTCCGCCCAGCACTAGGAAATGGCGCTCGTCCCGGGGTGTGCCGTAGGGAGCGGCGTGGGCGGCGGCTAGAACCCGCTCGATGACCTCGACACTGGGGGACTCTGGTTGATAGCGGCGCACGCTGCGCCGTGAATTGATGGCCTCGTAGACGTCCATGTTATCTTCGGGGTGCTTGTTCTCCTTGCGCGCAGCCGGGTCCTTCCGTCGGGGAAGGAAGCAGCGTCACCGGCGCCGAAATGTCCGGCGGGTCTCGGCGAGGCGGAGACCAGTCTCGCTTGTGCCCACGGCGCGACCACCGACCGTTTCCTGGGAAGTAGCGCGCACTCTTGACCTTCGAGGTGTCACGAATGGACCGACTGGAAATACTGCATCACATTCTCGACGCGGGAATCACCGCCGTCATTCGCGCCAAGAGCAGCGAGCACCTGATGCACGTGGCCGAGGCGCTTCGTGAGGGTGGGGTGACCAGCATCGAGGTGACCATGACTACGCCTAATGCCCTGCAGGTGATCTCCGAGGTGAGCCGGCGCTTTGGTAGCGAGGTTCTCCTGGGCGTCGGAACTTGTCTGGACCCGGAGACTTGCCGAGCGGCGATCCTGGCCGGGGCTGAGTTTGTGGTTGCCCCGACTCTGAGCCTGGAGACTATTCGCATGGCCCACCGCTACGACAAGGTGATCCTGCCCGGATGCTTCACGCCGACGGAGATCCTCACGGCTTGGGAGAACGGCGCGGACCTGGTCAAAGTCTTTCCGGCCGGGGTCGTGGGTCCCGGCTTCTTCAAGGACATATTAGGGCCCCTGCCGCAGGTAAAGCTGGTCCCCACCGGTGGAGTAGATCTGACTACCGCCGCCTCCTTCATCAAGGCGGGTGCCGCCGCCCTGTGCGTGGGCACGGCCATGATGCCCAAAGAGGCTATGGCTGACGGCGACTGGCCGGCCATCACCAAGATCGCCGCGCAGTTTGTGCAAATTGTGCAGGAGACCAGAGCCGCGTAGGAGTGCGGGCTTCGGGCCTGCTCTTCCCGAGGCAGGCTGGGAAGGCCCCGCTCCCTATTTCCCGCACTGCCGCATCCGGGCGTATTCGGCCCAGAAGGGCCCTGCGTCGAAGTACTCCGCCTCCGGCACGTCGGCCAGATACTGGTCGCCGCCATCGCGGCGCGCCCGTTTGGCCGCCAAGGCCACCTTGATGCATTCCAGTTGTACCGCCAGTGGCCAGGGCGGTTCTCCGGCCTCAACCGCCGCGATGAACTTCTCGATCAGTGCCCGGTAGATGCGGCTGGAGTCAATGGTGGTGGTGTAGACGCCGCTCGCTGAGTTGACAGTCAACAGCCAGGTATGATGCGGCGTGCCCAACTGGAAGAAGACCGCCGGGCCGTCCTGGTACTGGCAGAGGAAGACATCAGTGCCCCCTTGCCGGCCACAGTGCCGCACGAAGAGCGCTCCGCCTCCCAAAAAGCCCTGGAACATCTCGACCGTGTGAATGCCGTAGTTGAAGAAGTCCCCTGGTCCCTGCGCCCAGACAGTAACGACTTCGCCGATCTCCTCCTGGCGGGCGCGCAGTTCCTGGATCTCATAGGCATAGCGGGCGGAGGAGCCGGCCATCACCATACTGCCGAAGCGTGCCTGCAACAGGAGCAGTTCATTGAGTTCCCGCAGGTTACCGACCGCAGGCTTGTCGAGAAACACGGGCTTGCCTCGCTCCAGGTAGGGTCGGGCATGAGGCAGATGGAAGTCCCAGTTGGCGCTCCACACGATCCCCGCGTCGGTGAGCTCCGCGACCTCTTCGGCGCTCTCGCAGACGTGGGGGATGTCAAACCTCTCTGCGTACTCGCGAACGAAATCCGGCGGTCGGCAGCCGCCGGTGTCGGCGACCGCGGTAACCTCGACTCCCTGCATCTCCTGGAGAATGGGAAACCAGGCTTCGCAGTGCGAGGTGCACAGGTCAATCAGTCCGAGTCGGATCATGGGGATACCTCCGTGACGATGGTGCCGGCGTGATACCAGTGTGCGGTGGGGACGGCGTGGTGGACCTAGCGCCCTCCCGTGCTGTGTTGAGCTTCCGTGGCCAAGCGATGTAAGACCTCAGCGGGTATGCCGGGGGCGACGCTATAGACGAGCAGCGCGCCGTGGTCCCAGCGCAGGCCTACCCCCGGCCAGGTGCTGCCGGCCATGGTCCCGATAGTTTCGTCGCCGGCAAGCAGCACAAAGCGAGGCTGGACGGGGCGCTGGGGGCCCCAGAGGAGTGGCTGGTTCCCTTCGGGCGTCAGCAACGGCTCTCCAAGTGGAACCTCGATCCGCAGGCTCCCAGCCGAGTTGAGCATGGTGGCTTTCAGGCCGGTGAGGCGGAAGATCGCACTGGGATCAATGAAGCCGCCGTCAAGAGTCCCTGCTCCGTAGAGCCACACGACCACTGTTCCCGGCCGCGCCCGGCGTATGACCGCCTCGCGTAGCGCATCGGGAACGTAGTAGGTCGCGGCCAGGACGCAGCCGACGTAGTCGGTACGAGCGGCGGGGAGATCCCCGGCCAGCCACACCTCGGGCCAGTCTAAGCCGACCAGTTCCGCTGCCTGGGTCTGCAGCGTCACTCGCTGCAAGTCCCCCCCCGGGCTGAGATGCGCCAGGCTCCGCTCGTCCAGGACAAGCGCCCAAGGTCGGGGTCTCGTGGAATCCTCCGTATGGTCAGGCCGCTGCTCCGTCCGAGCAGACGGTCCGCTGCGCATGAGATAGACGGTCACACTGGAGGACTCGCCTTCGGTTCCCACCGGTCGCGCCACTTGCTCCAGATACCACTTGCCGCGGAGCTCGATGGACTGGACTGCGCTGGTGGGAGTCACGGGCGCGCCCGGCGGGCCCACCAGAAAGTTGATCTCATCTGCGGCCAGCAGTCTGCTCAATCCGAGATGACCGGCCACCGAGGGAGGCCAGTCGCCCTCCGGCCACCACAGCAGGTGCCCGTAGCAGGCGCCCCACTGTTTCGCGGCTGCCCCGGCCTCCCGACCTGCCTTCACCAGGTCGAGTATCACTTCGGCGGTGTACTCGCCCAGGAAAAGCTGGTAGTCGGCCAGATGTTGCTGCCCGGAGGGATCATAGAGACTGGGCGAGGTCGGGCCGAACATGTATTTCAGGGTGGGAATCTGAATCTGCGCCCACTGGGTGAAGATGTAGCCCGCCTTGACCTCAGGCGAATCGGGCAGCGGTTGGCGGGGCTGCCCCCAGGCGACTCGCAACGCTGCTAGCCCACCGTACTTGCGCTGTAGCCAGGCGCGGAAAGCGGCCTGTGCAGCTGGGGAAGTCTCCTGGAGCTCTGCAGTATGGTGCCAGGGCACCCAACGTCCACCGCGGCCGGAAGCCAACTCATAGCCAAACACGCGCTCGGCCCAGGGACCGCCCTCCACGTGCTTCACCAGGCGCTGTAGTGCCTGTCGCGCCGCCTGTCGCCAGGTAGGCGAGTACCACGAGGCATGGGTCAGCTTGCGCTCCGCCATTGGCGGGTGGGTGGACGAGGGGGAAGGGACCAGAGTCTCGCGGTTCTGTGCCTCCCACCAAGGCGGGCTGTCAAGATCAAGGCGCAACAGCACTCGGGCTGCGGGGTCGAGTGTTACCAGCTCACCGAGCCTCTGGTCCAGTTGTTCGTAGTTGAAACGATCGGGTCCCAGCCAGGTGTCGGCACTGTCCCCATAGGGTGAAAAAGCTACGGCCACCGGCAGACGGTAGAGGTGTGAGGCGGCAGGACGGTCAGGGAGGTGAGGCGGACCGCTCAGGTCGAGGATCGCGGCATCCGGACTGCCCAGGTCCACCCAGACGGTGCCGCTCGCTCGCCTTGGCCCCGACGCCAGGAGCAGGCACGGCAGCAGCATCAAGTACAACCAGCGGGGAACCTGCACCGGGGAATCTCCTTCACGGGCGCGGTGTCAACCAGGTCTGGCGGTCCCAGGACAGGACGTCAGCGGCCGCGCCCTTGCCTCCCTCGCGTCCGTCACCGCCCAGGCTCCACAGATCGTAAGGACGCGGAGGATCACCGGCACCGGGGGCGACGTAATGGAACTGCTGCCCCCAGGCGTCGCGCAGAACGGCGGCGTCCTTCAGGTAAGGGCCGTTCCAGTTCACCGGCTTAGTCCCCTTAGTCGGCTCGGACAGCAGGGCCGCCAGCCCCTGCTCCGCGCTGGGAAACGAGCCGCCGTTGTCGGCTCCGTACTTGTCTAGAGCTTCGCAGACTGCCTGTAAGCGTGCGACGGTCAAGGCGTGCATCCGGGTTCCGGCGTCGGCACCGATGAGCAACCGCCCGCCGATGATCACGGCTACCGCGATGGCCAGAAGGGCGACCACTTCCCAAGTGGCGATGCCCGCGCGGCTCCGTTGGGTGCGTCCGTGCCTCATGGCGGCATTATAGGCTGAGTAAAGTGGCATGACAAGCGCGTCGGCCTGGAGGCGGCATGCCGCTCGCCATGCGCCAACCGCGGTTACTACCATGTAAGCACGAACTCAACCGTCGCGTGCGCCGCGGGTAGAACCGTCTCGTACCGCACGTGTGCAAAGGGCTGGAAGCCGCCGCGACTGGAGTAAGAATAGACGACCTCGGTCTCCCGCACCTCCCCCTGCAGCACCACCCCCAGCGGGAGCGGTGTCAGACGCAGGACTGGCTCCGCGCCGAAGCAACCCGTGAGATTCTCTACGCGGGGCTGCGCCTGCCGGGTGCCGTGGAACAGCCAGGCCAGCGAGTGTGGCTCATCCAGCGTCACCGTGTCGCGGACTACCAGCCGTCGCTCCGGGAAGAAGAGGAAGTCACGCAGGTACTCGGCTACGCCAGCCTCCTCGGGATAGGCCGGACGGAGGTCCAGCCGCACGAAGCCTTGGCCTGTCTGAGCGTTCCAGTCGGCCGTCACGATCTGCTCGCCGCGCCAGCGCCAAGAGGGAATGGACATGGGGTAGCCGATGTCCCCGTACTGGCCCTTCCCGTCAATCAGCAAGCAGTTGCGCACGGCCGTATGCAGCCGGTAGCCCGCGTCGGGGCTGCACAGCACCGGGCGGTCGTCCAGGTAGAAGCTGAAGTGCCCCGCCGCCGGAACCGTCGCGAGGCGATCGCACGGCCCATGCACTTGCAGATAGGCAGAGAAGCCGTCAAAGGGCGCGCACTTGAGGGCCAGAGCCACGCCGTGCGCGGCGTTGCGGTAGTGAACCATACCACTGTCCGCGAAGTGGGCGAGATGCGCGGTCGGGCGAGCCGGCTTCTCCGGCCACACGGAGGGGTCGTGCGAGAGGAAGCCCCACACGATGCCCTGATAGTAGGCATTGCGGGCCACGGGGTGATGGAATTCACCCTCTTCCAGCGCCAGGGCGCACTGGGCCAGGTACGCCGCCCGACCGTCGTTCCACTTAGTCGCTGCTCGGTTGTAGAACTCGATGGCCCCCAACAGGGGCATGTCATCGGCAACCCCGGACTGAAGCAAGGACTTCCCGTCCTCCGCAAGCACGGTCAGGACGTAATCGATCACCTCATGAAAATGCGCCTGGTCGAAAATGTCTTCCCCGATCAAAGCCAGCAACGCCTGCCGGTAGTGGACGGTGTAGTCCATGTACATGTGGGGACCCTGATAGGAGCTCAGGGGGACTGCTCCGTCACGCGGCGTGGCCTCCAGCGAGCGCCGCAGACGAGGGAGGTAGTAACGCAGCCAGAACTCCGCCTCGGGGATGATGCCGACCAGGTGCAGCGCCGCTGCGCCGAAGGCGAACACCGAGCGCCAACCGTGGTCCTGCTGCACCGATCCGCCCCAGTAGTCGCGGGTGAGCAGCGCCTGCTCCACGAACTTGTTCCCCTGGTCGCGCAGTTTTTCCACCAGCCGGGCGCGGCGCTCGTCCCCCAAGTGATCGCGCAGCGCATGATAGGCCCAGGCCAGCCCCAGCATGGTGGTGGCCGCTCCCATGTCGCCGTTGTGGGAGTAGCCCTCCGGGTCGGGATTGCCCCAGGCAGGCTGAGCCAGATGGCTGTCCACCAGGGCCAGCGCTGCCTGCACGTAGTCCTCTCGGCCGGTGAGGCCATACGCCGTGACCAGAACGCTAACGTTCAGTGCTTCATGGTCGCCCAGCCGCTTCTGGAGCGAGTCGTGGGGCGTCGGGGGACCCAGAATCCAGTCAAAGGCCCGCTGGAGAGGCTCGCGGTACTGGCGGTGGGTGGTCCCCAGCGCTTCCCGCATCCGCGCCCAGTAGGCCGGGTCGGCCCACTGCGCCGCGGGTGAGTGCTTGGACGTATCGCGTATCTCCGGTAGTGCAGGCAGCAAGACGTCCTCCGGGTCCGGCTCGAGGCGTGCCGAACTCCAGCGGATAGCATAGGGCTTGTATGGCAATAACTCGATCCGCGTCGGCCCCTCGCTGTAGAAAGCCACTCGGCCCCGGAAGCGCCGGTGCTCCAAGTCCTCCAGCGAGATGCGTTGGAAGAACCACAGTCCCAGGCGGCGGCCATTGACGGAGACCCAGTAGGACGGGACGAGGGGGCGGTTCTCGTAGTTGATGGAGAAGTCCCAGGGGCCGGTCAACTGGCCCTTGTTGTGGAACTTGGTCAGCGGTTCATACAGGCTGTCCCAGTCAAACTCCCGTGCGTCGGCGATGACGGAGAACTGGTACAGGCCGGGCGCGGCGGCAAACTCCACAGTCACGCGCCCGTCGGCATCGGGTGCTACTGCGATGGAGCGAAGGCCGTCAGGGCCGGCGATCTCGATAGTTGTGGACTTCGTGGCAGTTGCGTCAGACATCGCTTTCTCCGGTCCGACATGATCGCGCCTGGCGGGCGCGAAGCCTGGGCAGGGGCTGAGGCTTCGCCGCCTGTTCCCCCTCTTTCTCTTGCTCTCCTTCTCGCAGGACAACGGACCGCTCGCAGGGAAAGTCTGCTGGCGGCTTCACCCAACGCCGGGAGGCTCGGCTACGTTCCGGACCTTGCGTCTCGCGCTCGCCCTGGCGGCTGCCGGTCTTGCGATGACGGCTACCGCCAGACTCTGCCGCCCCGCACCCCCTGGCACCCGAACTGGAAGGTCGTCCGGAGCGGTTAGGATGAGGAGCCCGCGACTGTGCCCGGCCTGGCCGACCTGTGGTCAGCATGGTCGGTGAAGCACGAGGAGCGAATCGCTTGGGGAAGCACGAAAGGAGCAGTTTGGATGAGACAGATAGATGAGCTCCAGAGGAACCGTCCTGGGGCCCTTGCGGCCTCCGGGATCAGTGGCGCGTGGCGAGGGTTGGCACTGGCCCTGGCGCTGGGCCTGCTACTCGGCTTGGTCGGGTGCGGCCGCGGCACGCCGAGTCTGGGTGACAAGACCATTCCACAGCTCAATTGGGAGCCCCGCTCGGATTGGGTCAACGTCAAGACCGATGTCACCCCCGCGGCTAAAGGAGATGGCGAGACGGACGACACCGCCGCCCTGCAAGCCGCTCTGGATGGGCTGCGCCCCATGGCTACGCTGACTCTTTACTTCCCTCCAGGTGTCTATCGCCTCACCCAACCTCTGGTGCTGCGCTATCCGGGCGAGGTCCCGGCCGCCGGGCAGCTGCAGCGTCTGCCAGGGGTTCACCTGATCGGCTGCGGCCGCGACACTGTCATCCGCTGGGACGGCGAGGTTACCGAAGGGGCGATGTTCTGGAACCAGAGCGGACTGGCCATGTCACGGGTTACCGGCCTTGTTTGGGATGGACGGAACCGAGCGGCGATCGGCCTCGATATGCATTCGACCGGCTATGACACGGGGAACATCTTCGAGCATCTGGCTTTCCTCAATTTCACGGGCTATGGCATTCGCAACATGGAGGAGCCGATTGCCTCCGCGGAGGCCAACTACCGTAACTGTCTCTTCCGCAATTGCGGGGTAGGCCTCGGCTTGCATAAGCAGAATGTGCTGAACCACCAGGTGGACGGCTGCGAGTTCAGCGACTGTGGTTACGGCATCCAGAACGACAGGGGGGGTGTCTATGTGCGCAACTCTCACTTTGCGCGGAGCACCAAAGCGGATCTTCATCTGGTGGCGGGCTCCGGCTGTTCCGTGCGCAGGTGTACCTCGCTCGACTCCGAGATGTTCATCTTCCGCAGCTGGAACAACCCGCTGGTGGTTCAGGAGTGTACCGTCTCGGGATGGCGCAATCCCGAAGGGGCCATTGTCAGTGATCCGGGCTACAACGTCAGGGCGTGCACCCTGATCATGGATTGCAGTTTCCTACGTCCTCCGAACGCGACTCCGCCCTTGCGGGCTAGCGCTGAGGCCAGAGTGATCTTGTCCGGCAACACGGTGGAGGGTGACGCTCCCCTGTGGGAGCACATGGATGGTCCCCACTCATATCAGATCCCCGGCACCCCGCACACCCGGTTGGCGGCCACGCAGAGCTTCCTGCAGGAGACGGCACGGATACCGGGCAAGGTGTTCGACGCGAAACGGGACTTTGGGGCCGCGGGCGATGGCCGTGCGGACGATACTGCGGCCATTCAGCAGACAGTGGATGCGGCACGGAACTGGAGCCGCGGAGCGATAGCCTATCTGCCCCGGGGGTGTTATCTCATTTCCGCGACCATCTCGATCACTGGCGCGGACTACTCTGTGGGCGGCAGCGGGGAGAGAACGGAGCTGCGCTGGGCGGGGCTGGCCGACGGGGTGATGGTTCGGATTCAGGATCCCAATCGTGTCACTCTGGAGAACATTTCGGTCGGCACCTATCAGCACGGCGACAAGACCAATGCGGTGGACATCCTGCAGGTCAGCACTCCCGGCGCCCGCTCGTTCATGACGTATGACGACGTGTTCACGCACGCGTACTACGATGACACCCCCGGACTCAAGGGCCTCCATCTGCAGGGGTTGTCTGCGGAGTCTACGGTGCTGCTCAAGCACTACGCCGGGAACCTCACTGTCAGGGACAGCGCTCAGGCCCGCATACTGGCCAATGCCTACTACGGCGGTAGCATTGTGGTGGAGGGCAAAGACCCTCGTCGTGGAGGCTTTCTGGGCTTCAGCTTCCTGGGGAGCGCTCATCGAGGAAAGGGCAACTATACCCTGAATGTGCACAACAATCAGAGCCTGGTGGCCTGCGACCTGTACATCGAGAGCGTAGACCGGTATATCCAGCTCACGGGAGAGGAGGCCGATCCGCTCGGGCGGGTGACCATCCTGTCGGCCAAACAGCACTTCGAGGGCAACCCCTTTGTCCAGGTTAAGGACTACGGTGGCCAGATCCAGTTCGGCCCCGGCCAGTGGTCGCACGTGCCCAAGCCCGCCGTATTCGAGCAGACCGGTACCCGTCCCTGCGACCTGCTGGTGGTAGGCACCACCTGGCTAGGCACGGTGCCCTCCTACCAGGTGCAGCCGTCCGCGCAGGTCCTCCGCCTGGGGAACTTCCCGTGGGAGACCGGCGCCGGGCTGGATCCCGCCGGCATTGAGGACTCCTGGGGGGGCTACGAGGAAGTGGAAGTTCTCGACAAGATCCGGCTCTCGTTCGATGATCTACGGCGGCTGGGACAGTTGGACCTGGAGCTGAACCACCCTGGAGTGGCTCCGGACCAAGGGCCGTGATTCGTGTCTGATCCGCATCCCTGGGGGCAGGGTCACTGGGGTACCACGTGGTAGTTCGCGGCCGTGCAGCCCCGCGGAGGGTTGCCTCGGGAATGCCACTTGGCGTGGCCGTCCAGAAAGGCAACGTTGGCGCCTTCCTGGTGCCGATTGTCCGTAACCACGATGCGGGCGGGGCCTTGGATGATCAGGCCACCGTCGTAGAAAGCGGTGGTCTCCGCCGGGTAGGGGATCTCTGCGTAGGTGACCACTGGCTGAGGCGGAGGACCGCCCGGCGCTCGGTAGGCGAAGGCGGCCTTGTTCCAGCCGTAGGAGTACCTGCCCATGCCGGGATAGGCGGAGAAGTCCACCGCGCCGCCGACCGGATCGGTGGAGCAGAGACGGATCTGATGGTTGCGGGTGTAGGGCTCCACGACCTCCATCACGCCCCAGAAGCGGGACATATCCGGCAAGCCATCCACGGCCACCGGCAGCGTCTCGTCGTAGTCCTGGAGGTACATCTGTATCGCCAACCCCATCTGCTTGAGGTTGGACAGGCAGGACGACTGTTGCGCCTTGGCCCGAGCGCGAGCGAAGACGGGGAAGAGAATCGCCGCCAGGATTGCGATGATGGCGATGACGACGAGCAGTTCTATGAGCGTGAAGCCGAGCCGGGGGCGGCAGATGCGCATGAGAGTGTGAGTTCTCCCCGCGGCAGCACACGACCGCCGACGAGCCGGCAGTCGCCGCGTCCTGTGCCTTCTGACAGCGCCCGAAGCGCCGGAGTTCACTCGCCTGTGCTACCGGTGCGCCAGGTCCGCTGACAGATCCAGGTAGCGCTTGATCCCCTCCGGCGTGACATTCCAGGGGATGTGGTTGCCGATGCACATCATATAGCCGCCGGTCATGCGTCCCGTCTCCACCATGCTCTCCACCATGCGCCGGATCTCGGCCGGGTCATTGCGGGTCAGGATACGGTTATCCCCTTCGCCGGCCAGGAAGAGATTGCGCTCCGGGTAGCGGCGGGCAATGGCCTTGTAGTCAGTATACGGCTCACTGATGATTCCGCGCGCCCCGCAGGCGATTACGTCATCGGCGAAGGCGTCCATGCAGCCATCAGCCATGAAGATAACTTCCTTGCCGGCAGCTTTCACGATCCCCCAGAACTCCTCGTAGCGCGGGAAGATGTACTTGTGCATCCACGCCGGTGAGCAGACTGGTCCGCGCGAAGTGACGATGTCGTCGTGGCAGATGACGAAGTTCACCGGCAGCCGGGCAAAGACGCGGAAGACCCGCCGATTGATCTCGGCGAACTCTTCCATGATGTGCTCAAAGCGCGGGTCCAGGCAGGTTTCCAGAAACAGCTCCCAGCCGAAGGTGAGCAGCGGCCACATGAACATCGTGTTGTAGAAGCCGGCGCTGGCGGTGCTCCCCTCCGGGGCGGTGTCACCGTGCTCGGCTGGATACTGGTTGCGGTAGTACTCATAGAGCCTCTCTTCATCTCGGTAATCGCGCGACTCCACCACCGGAATGCCGGTGAAGTCCCCCTGCTCCAGCGGGGAGAAAGCGAAGACTTCCTCCGCCGTCTCCAGTCCCAGGCCCCAGTCCCAGGTGCTGCTGACGCTCTCGCCCCAACGGACTCGATGGGCGCCCTCTTCATCGGTGCAACTGCTCTGGCCCTGCAGATCCATCGTCGGTCGGGGCTTAGGGTCATCGCTCTCCGGGATCGCCAACTCTAGTTGAGGATACAGCTCCGCCAGCCGCTGCCGGCACAGTCGGGGATGCTCGTAGTAGTCAATACCGGTCAGGTAGGTCTCGGCGTCGGGGCAGGACCAGTGCTCCCAGTGTGGGATACGCTGCGGCGCCAGGCCCATAAAGGCGAGGTACTTGTCACTGTATGCCATGGAAGACCTCCGGAACTTGATGAAGCCGTCACTTCGGGACAGTCTCGAACTCACCCTCAACACGGCGCGCCCTGCTATTCATCGAAGCTGCTACGATAGCTCGCCGGCAGCAACTGCTCGACCCGGGCCTTGCCGACTTCTCCTTCGGCGGCCAGGATGACCCACGCTTGCGGCGCGTAGTCGAGCAACAACTGGCGGCAGTTTCCGCATGGGGAGACCACCGGCCACTGATCCCCTTGCTGGCCCACAGCTACGATGGCCAGCAGGTCTCGCTCCCCTGCGGTGAAGGCGGCCCCCACAGCAACCGGCTCCGCGCAGGGGCCGTAACCACATGCCTCCACGTTGATCCCTACGTACACTCCACCCGGGCAGCGCACGGCAGCTCCTACGGTGTGCTGGGGCCACCGGTAGTTGCGCCGCAGCACCTGCCGCGCGGCCTCGATAAGGGTTCGGTCCTCTTCTGTAAGCCGCTGCAGTACCATCGTTCCTCCTGCGGGTGGACGTCGTTCCTTGCAGCGGGTCGCCGCCCCTGCTACAATTCGAGAACCGTACCCGAGTTACCTTGGGCTGCCTAGGCGGCCACCATCGGAGTCACCCTCATGCCTCTGCAACCCACCATCGGCCTGGAGGTTCATGTCGAACTGTCCACCCGTTCCAAGATGTTCTGCGCCTGCGCCAACCAGTTCGGCGCGCCGCCGAACTCACACACCTGCCCTGTTTGTCTGGGGCTGCCCGGTTCCCTGCCCGTGCCCAATCGGCAGGCCGTGGAGTACGTGATCCGCACCGGTTTGGCGCTGAACTGCCGGGTGGCAGCCCACTGCCGCTTCGCCCGCAAGAACTACTTCTACCCCGATCTGTGCAAAAACTTTCAGATCAGCCAGTACGATGAGCCGCTCACTCACGACGGGTGGATTGATCTGCAGGGTGATGGGCAGCCCGCCCGCATCCGCGTCCGTCGCGCTCACCTGGAGGAGGACACTGGCAAGAACATCCACCTGCCTGACGGTCGCTCCCTCGTCGAATACAACCGCTGTGGCGTACCGCTGATGGAGGTCGTTACCGAGCCGGACTTCCGCACCGCCGAGCAGGTGCGCGAGTATCTATACACGCTACGCTCGATTCTCCAGTACCTGGGCGTCTCGGGCGCCGAGATGGAAAAGGGCCAGATGCGCTGCGAGCCGACCATCAACTGGATTGACCCGGACAGCGGCGAGCGCACGCCGAAGGTGGAGATCAAGAATCTCAACTCCATCAAGTCGGTCTACGAGGCGGTCAAATACGAACTGGCCCGCCAGCAGCGCGCGGCCGAGACCGGGGAGGAGGAGCTGGTGCAGGAGACCCGGCGGTGGGACGAGGCCAGGCTGGTCACTGCCTCCATGCGCCGTAAGGAAACCGCGGACGACTACATGTACTTCCCCGAGCCGGACCTGGCTCCACTAGCGCCAGAGCCGGAATGGATCGAGGAGATTCGCGCCGGCCTGCCCGAACTGCCGCGTGCGCGGGCTCGGCGACTGGTGGAGCAGTATGGACTGCCCGAGTATGACGCCGGAGTGCTGACCGAGACGCGGGATCTGGCTGATTATTTTGAGGCGGTTGCCGTCGCCAGTCCTGATCCCAAGCTTGCCTCGAACTGGGTCATGGGCGATGTGCGAGCCTACCTGAACCAGGCGGGTGTAGACATCGGCGGCTTTCCGTTGGCTCCGGCTGCGCTGGGCGAGCTGATTGCCCTGGTTGCTGCCGGCACTATCAACAACACTACGGCCAGGGACGTTTTTGCCCGCATGCTGTCAGAAGGCAAAGGCGCCGGACAGATCGTAGAGGCGGAGGGTCTGGCCCAAATCAGCGATACCGGTGAGCTGGAGCGCCTGGTGGAGCAGGCTATTGCCGACAATCCTCGTGCCGTTGAGGACTACCGCGCGGGCAAGGAGAAGGCGCTGGGAGCGCTGGTGGGGGCAATCATGCGGGCCACCAGGGGGCAGGCCAATGCAGGCGTGGTGAACGACCTGCTGAGAAAGAAGCTGTCCTGATCGTCCCGACTGCGTGGAAGGATGAGTCCGTAATGTCTCAACTCCGCACCGTCCTCGCCGAGCTCCCTGTGGCGGCGCGGGCCGACGTCGCCGTGTTGGGCGGCGGGCCTGCCGGGCTGTGCGCCGCCGTGGCTGCCGCGCAGGAAGGCGCCGATGTGCTCCTGGTGGAGCGCTACGGCTTCCTCGGCGGCATGGCTACTGCCGGTCTGGTTAACCCCTTCATGGCCTTCCAGACTGCCCCACCCGACGCCCCGAAGTCGCTCAAACTGGTCAACGGCGGGCTCCTCCAGGAGATCATCGGCCGGCTGAGCGAGGCCGGCGGCTACGAGGCCGAGCAGCAGGCCTTCGACCCGGAGGTCTTCAAGCACGTGGCCCAGGAGATGGTCCTGGAAGCCGGAGTGCGCCTGCGCCTGCACACGATGCTGATGGGTGCACTGGTGGAGGAGTGGCGCGTCATACTGGCTGGGCTTGTTAGCAAGTCAGGCCAGGAGACGATATGGGCGGAGGTCTTCATTGACGCCACCGGTGATGCCGACCTGGCGGCCTGGGCGGGGGCCGAGTACGAGCAAGGCCGCCCGGAGGACGGCCTGTGCCAGCCGATGACGCTCAACTTCCGCATGGGCGGAGTGGAGCCGGACCTCATGCCTTCCCGTACTGAGATCAACGCTCTCTATGACGCGGCCAGGCGGCGCGGTGAGATTGACAACCCCCGGGAGAACGTGCTGTGGTTCTACACCACCCGGCGGGGCGAGATCCACTTCAATACTACCCGGGTGGTGGGCAAGCAGGCCACCGACGCCCGCGACCTGACGGCTGCAGAAATCGAGGCGCGTCGGCAGGTGCGGCAGATGGTGGCTTTCCTGCGGCGGGAGGTGCCCGGCTTTGCTCAGGCCTACCTGCTGGCGACGGGGACGCAGATCGGGATGAGGGAAAGCCGCCGGGTTCTGGGCGACTATGTGCTGACCGCCGAGGATGTGCTCTCCGCTCGCGACTTTGCCGACGGCGTTGCCCGCGGTTGTTACCCGGTGGATATCCACAACCCCGCCGGTACCGGCACGGTCATCGAGCCCGTGCCGCCCGGCCGGAGTTACGCCATCCCCTACCGCTGCCTGACGCCGGTGGGCTTCGAGAACCTGTTGGTGGCAGGCCGCCCCATCTCCTGTGACCACGCCGCTCACTCCTCGTTGCGGGTCATGCCCATTGCCATGAATGTGGGCGAAGCAGCGGGCGTAGCCGCAGCCCGGGCGCTGAATGAGCGCGGCCAAGTGCGGGCAGTTGAGGTAGAGAGCCTGCGCCAGCGGCTGCGCGATCGAGGAGCAGTGATAGATGAGGTATGAGGCTCGTGGGAGGGGAAGTTCGCCTGACGCAGCGTGAGCGAGGTGGCTCTCGGTGTTGTCCCCGGGCATGGTATCCGCGGCCTTTTTGACGGTCCTGGGACTCGCCCTGGGGCTGATCGCGGGCGGCTGGATGGTGGTGGGCCTGCTGGGAATGCTCTTGAACCGGGAGCTCAGCTTCGGCGAGTTCCTGCTCTGGACCCTGGCTTTTGTCGGGTTGCTTACCACTTCCTTGACCACGGTGGGTTCCCCGCTCTTCCCGCTGCTGCTGGTGCTCACCCTCGGGTTTGGCCTGGGCGTGCCGCTCTCTTCTTGGCTGGCGGATCGTCTGGGAACGCAGAGCCTGCGACTGCAGGACCTCGAGCGTTACCTGCGGGCGACGCAGGAGCGCCCGGACATCCCCTACAACTATCGCAAGCTGGGCGATCTGTATTACGAGAGCGGCGACTGGGGTCTAGCGGTGGAGTGGTATGAGAAGTCGCAGAAGGTGCATGCTGATCCACATGTCACGTACATGCTGGGCAAAGCCCGGGAGCGGCAGCGGCTGGGCAAAGGGCAGCCGGTGCTGTGCCGGTGCGGAAAACTCAACCCGCGCGGGGCGCACCACTGCCTGTACTGTGGCGCTTCGCTGCCGGGCGCGTACGAACTGTTGGCGGCGTTGGGAGCGGGACATGGCCGCATTGTCTTGCTGTTGTTGGCCGCTGCCTTGCTCAGCGGCGGTATCGCGCTGTCCCTACTCCAGTTAGGGGCTGCTTTCCTGAAAGGCGTGCTGCTCATCTTGGGCGTCGCCGCCGCTGTCCTGCACTTTTGCATCTCGCAGGCGGTGGGAGTGGAGATCCGAGAGCCGTTCCCCCAGGAGCGTCGGCCGCAGGCGGAGGACGGGAAGGAATCCAAGCCGCGGAGACACGATCTCCGCTAAACGCGCAGTTCAGGCACAAGATCAGAGGGGACAATGCTATGGAACTGATCTCTCGCGAAGTCTTCGTCGCGCAAGGCGGCGGGCCCCGTGGCTTGATGCCCGGCTCAGTCACTTACCTGAGTCCCGCCGAGAACCACCTGCTCTTCCGCTACGCCTGGGAGTCGGACTCTGACGCCTATGATGACTGGACGGAAATAGTCAGTTACGACAACGGGTGCACCTGGTCGGAGCCGGTAGTGCGCCACCAGGGGCAGGACGTACAGGGCGGGCGTCTGTACATGAGCGAGAACGCCAGTTGGCTGGACCCGCTCACCGGTAAGGTGCTCACCATCTTTGACTACGGCCTGCGTCGGGGCCGGGAGGGGATGGAGAAGGTGCGCTGGTCCCTCCAGTTTCTCGAATACGACCCGGCGACAGACGTCTACACGCCCCGCGAGCTTACCGACTTCGGCCTGGAACATGGGATCATGCTGAGCTTCTGTAACCCGGTTCTGCTTTCTAGCGACCGCTTGCTGATTCCCGCCCAAACGGCGGCCACCGACCAGAACGGCAACGTCGTGCAGCACCCGCGAGTGTGGGACAAGTGCCACGCAGCGTTGGTCATCATGGGGGAGCGGAAGGCGGACGGAAACTGGGCGTGGCGGCTGAGCGAGCGGATGACGCTGCCCATGGAGGTTACCAGCCGGGGGCTGTTTGAGCCGACAGTGGCCGAACTGGGCGACGGGCGAGTGGCCGTGATCATGCGCGGCGACAACAGCGGCCACCGGGCGCGTCCCGGTCACAAGTGGCTCGCCTTCTCTGAGGACGGCGGGGAGACCTGGAGCGACCCTGGCCCCTTGCGTTTCGATGACTGCACACTGCTGGAGTCGGGCAGCAACGGGTCCGCTCTTTTTCGCTCCTTCAAAACCAGCCGGCTGTACTGGATTGGCAATCCCTGCGTCGGCGAGGAACGCGCACACGGCAACTTCCCTCGCGCACCGCTGGCGATCTACGAGGTGCAGGAAGAGCCTTTCGCTCTGCGGCGCGAGACAGGAATGATCATTGACGATCGTGGACCCGAGGAGCCGATCGGTCTGCAGCTCTCCAACTTCCGCTTCTACCAGGATCGTGAGACGGGAGAAGTCGTCTTGTTCATGACGCGTTTCGGGGAAAAGGACGCAGACGACTGGCGGCAGGCCGATCTGTACCGGTACCGCATCGCGTTGGGCTGAGTCCACGTGGGGGGTAGGCCCCCCAGGCGGCTTGCGAGCCGGAGGTAAGTACGCACGCGGCGCCGAACTTGCACTCCGTTGTCCCATATCTTGTCTTCCCGAGGTGTAGCGCTATGCCCCGTGCCACTTCCCATCTGGCCCTCCTCGGCGGTCCGCCCTCCATCACTCAAGACCCCGGCGACTTGTTTACCTGGCCGCTAGTCACGTCGGAGGACGAGGAAGCTATCCTGGATGTCCTGCGTCGCGGCGCTATGAGCGGTCTGGACGTGACCCGGGAGTGGGAGCGGGAGTTCGCCGCCTGGAATGGGAGGGAGTATGGTCTGGGCTGCTGCAACGGCACAGCAGGGCTATTGGCGGCGATGTGGGCCTGCGAAGTGGGAGCGGGCACGGAGATCATCTGCCCCAGCATGACCTACTGGGCCAGCGCCGCCCCGGCTCTGCAACTGGGCGCTGCCGTCAACTTCACCGACATTCTCCCTGACACTCTCTGCCTCGACCCTGCCGACATCGAGCACCGCATCGGCCCGAAGACCAAGGCCATCGTCGCCGTGCACTATGCTGGTCATCCCTGCGAGATGGATGAGATCCTGGCGATTGCTCGTCGTCACGGGGTACGAGTGATAGAGGATGCTTCGCACGCGCATGGCGGGCTGTACAAAGGGCGCCTGGTGGGGACCCTGGGCGACATTACTGTGATGAGCATGATGGCCGGCAAGAGCTTCGCCATCGGGGAAGCGGGGATGATACTCACCGACGACCGGGTGCTGTATGAGCGCTGCGTGGCCTTCGGGCACTACGAGCGCACCGGTGCCATCGGTCGCTGGTTCGGGGTGGACCAGCAGATCACCGATCCGGAGCTCCTTCCCTATTCCGGTGTCCCCCTGGGTGGAGCCAAGCATCGGCTGAATCAGTGGTGCGCCGCCATGGGAAGGGTGCAGCTCAAGCACTACCCGCAGCGCATGGCGGAGATCCAGGCGGCGATGAACCGCTTCTGGGACCTGCTGGAAGACGTGCCGGGAGTACATGCCCACCGCCCGCCTGCCGATTCGGGAAGCACCATGGGGGGCTGGTACGCTGCTCGGGGCCTGTACCGGGGGGAGGAGCTGGGCGGACTGTCCTGCGCGCGTTTTTGTGAGGCGGTGCGGGCTGAGGGCTTCCCCGGTTGCAGCCCCGGGGGCAATGCGCCCCTGCACCTGCACGCCTACTTCCAGACCGCCGACATCTTCCGCATGGGCCAACCGACCATGATCGCCTTTGGCCAGCGCGACGTACGCCAGGGGCCCGGCACGCTGCCCGTGTCCGAGTCCATCGGCGAGATCGCTCTCTCCGTGCCCTGGTTCAAACACGACCGACCGGAGGCCATCGCCGAGTATGCCGCGGCGTATCGGAAGGTGGCCGAGCACGCTGACGAGATCCCCCCGGAGGCAGCGTGAGCACTCCTCTCTTCGATGCCCAGACCGGCTTCGGCGGGGCCACACCGGGGCAGCCAGAGCTGGTGACTGCCGCTGATCTGCTTGCGGAAATGCGTCGCGTCGAGATAGGTCGCGCTCTGGCGCGCATCACGCCGGAAGACCTCGACTCCGATGTCCCTGCCTCCAATGCCGCGCTCTTCGCAGCGTGCGCAGGCGAACCGGCGCTGAGGCCCTGCCCGATTGTCGTACCCGCCGGGGGCGGGGACTTCCCGCCGGAGGAGGAGCAGGTGGCGGACCTGATTGCTCGCGGCGCTCGGGCCGTCTGGATCCGCCCTGATCATGATCACTGGTCGCTTGCGCCGTGGCAGTCTGGAGCGCTGTTCTCCGCATTGGAGCAGAGGCGGGTCCCGGTGCTGTGTCTGCAGCGCAAGGTGAAGCTTGCGGATCTGGCTGAGCTGGCCGGGCGTCACCCGGGCTTGCCTCTGCTCTATGCGGAACTGGGTTACCGGGAGCAGCGTGCATACCTGCCGCTGCTGGAGGAGTGCCCCAACCTACACCTGGTGCTGGGGGTACCGTACAGCGTGCACCGGGGGATTGAGCAGTTGGCGGCCCGCGTGGGAGCCGGGCGTCTGTTGTTCGGAAGCGGCTTCCCCGTCGCCGAGCCGATGGCGGCGATCGCGCAGCTCATGTACGCCGAGATTGGCGAAGAAGACAAACGGCGCATCGGGGCGGGCAACCTGGAGGCGCTGGTGGAGGGGGTGATTCTGTGAGCGAGCTACTGCGTGCCGCGCGGGCGGGGGAGAGGCCGGTCGGCCTGGAGATCATTGACATGCACGCCCATCTGGGCGTGACCAACTTCACCATACCCGACCTGTCGCCGGCGAGCATCGTCGCCTCCATGGACCGACTGGGGGTGGCACAGGCTGTGATCAGCCACATGGCCTGCATGTCCGCCGATGCCGAGCGCGGCAATCGGGAGGTGCAGGCGGCGCTGGAGGCCTATCCCGGCCGACTGCTGGGGTACATGTCAGTCTGGCCCTTCTCGGGGGCGTGGGTTGAGCAGGAGGCCGAGTATTGGTTGGCCCAGCGGGGCTTCGTCGGCATCAAGCTCCACAACTCCACGGGCTTCCCCTACACGCACGAGGCCTACGCGCCGCTCTACGCTGTTGCCCAGGAGCGCCGCTTGCCGGTGCTGCTGCACACTTGGGGGGGCGAGCAGGAGTTCGCCCAGGTCCGTGCACTCGCCGAACGTTACCCCGAGGCCGTCTTCCTGCTGGCTCACAGCGGCAGCAACAGCGAGGCAGGCTATCTGCAGATCGCTCGCGACTGTCCGCACGTCTTCCTGGACACCACGCTAAGCACGGCCCGCCGAGGCCTGATCGAGCGCTTAGTGGAGGGCGCAGGTGCCGAGAAGGTCGTCTGGGGTTCAGACGTCTACTTCCTCAACCAGGCGCAGCAACTGGGGAAGGTCCTGGGAGCGAAGCTTACCGGAGAAAAGGCTGCTCTCGTGCTAAGGGGAAACGCACGAGTTATCCTGGGGCGGATTCGGGTCTAGCCCGGTGTGGAATCCCTTCGCTCTGTCAGTCCCCTCCACACCTCCCAATAGGTCTTCACTGCCATCCCCTCCTCCTTGGCGTACTCCAGCAGGAAGTCCACTACCTCCATCTGCGGGTCGAAGCGGTACAGCGACCAGGGGTGCCACGACGGTGAGAACTGGTAGCCTTCAGCGCGGAGGTAGTCCAATTCCTGCCTGACCCAGGCGATATGGTCCGCCGGCGTTCGTGGCGGGTGGTGTACCAGTGGACCGCCGGGAACGACCGACCGTGGTGGCCAGTCGCCTAACGGTCCGCGTGGCAGCGTCAGCGTGCAGTGCCAGCCCACGCCGGGCAACTCCCACAAGTCGGGGTAGCCGTCCAGGGCGTAGGTGTACGGGTGGATCCGCGAAGGCAGCATCGGTGTCCCCGGCGAGCCGAGGTTGTCGCTCTTGACGAAGCGGATGCCGTTGTCCCACAGAATCCGCAGGACCTCCGGCTGCCCCCGAAGACCGGTCGGCGACCCGCCCGGCGCGCATAGCCCTTGCGGCCGGTAGCGGAACCACTCCGCAATCAGCTCCACCCCCCGCCGGACCGAGCGCTCCGCCTCCGGCGGCCGGTCGTACACCGGGTGGCCCGGGTACAAACCGGGATGCCCGGCGTGGATGATGTGGTGTGAGTAGGTGTGGCACTGCACATCGTGCCCGTTCAGCAGCGCCCGGTACTCGCTGCCCGCCACCTCCAGCAGTCGCCCTACCAGGAAGAAGGTGGCGCGCGTCCGGTGTCTAGCCAGGATCTTCACCAGGCGCTCCGCCGCGGCCAGTGCCTCGTCCAGCACCTCCGCTGAGATCGGTAGCCCCGGTTCAGCGGACCACTGGGTAACGTCGCTCTCCGTGTCGAAGCCCAACCAGATGGCACTCATCCGACGTCCTTGCCTCCCAGCCCTCCTATGGTCAGGTTGATGTCCGGATAGCCGGTTGCGGTGGCGTTGATCTGGCGGGACTGGAGGTACTTAACGTGACCGTCTACGAACAGATAGTTGCGCGCTCCCTCCCAGGACCACCAGCCCAGCGGAGGGGCCTGATGGTTGCTCAGCCAGTCCGCGCATATCGCCTTTTGCGCCGGGTATGTCACCGCTTCCATGTGCTGAGTGACTGGCGGCGGGCCGGAGGGGCTGTAGAGGTCTACCGTCGTCATGCCTGCGATCTGCTCGGGAGTGTGGTAGAAGGCCGCCGAGTAGCCGTAGGAGGTGCCGTCCCACTGCTGCAGCGCCTGTGCGTCAGCCGGGCAAAGCAGCAGGCCCGGTGCCCCGCCCACCGAGAGATTGGGGTCCCCCGTCGGGTCGCGCCGCTGAGCGAGGGCCAGGTACGGCTCTAACGGCCAGCGCCAGCGGCGGCCCATCCATAGGTAGGGGTCACCGGTGTTGGGGAAGCACTCCGTATAGTCGGCCGAGTACAGACTGAAGGCCAGCCCGATCTGGCGCAGATTGCTCTGGCAGGTCGTCCGCAGCGCCGCCCGCTGCGCCTGCGCCAGGACCGGGAACAGGATCGCCGCGAGCACTGCGATGATGGCGAGGACCACCAGCAATTCGAGGAGAGTAAAGCCACCGACATGCCACTTGCAGTTGGTCAACTGGGGCCTGCAACTCATCTCACCAGTAGCCTCGCTATCCAGCCCCCGACGCCGATCATCTGCAGGCCCATGACCAGGAGCATCACGCCGAAGGTCTTCTTGAGGGTGTCGCCCGGTAGCGCGTTGGCCAGTGTCGTTCCCAGGAAGTAGGTGCCCACGATTGCGCCCAGGGCCAGTACCGCCGCCAGCCTCCACTCCACGCTCTGGTACACGAGGTGGTTCTTCAGGGTTCCAGCGATCGTGGAGGGGATCATCACCGCTAGTGAGGTGGCCACGGCGATCTTGGGCTCGGGGATGCTCTGGGGCCAGAAATAGATCATTGCCGGCACCATGAATACTCCGCCGCCGATCCCCAGTAGACCGGAGAAGGCCCCTACCAGTACACCCAGAGCCAAACCCGGCAGTAACACTGTCCACTTGAACATATTCATGCTCCTCTACACCAGTCCCGGGAGACACGTACCGGTCAAGGTCAGGTCATGACTACCGGCACAAAGTCGAAGCGGTCCACGTCTACCAGGCCCCGGTCGGTCAGTTTCAGTTTCGGGATGACCTCCAGCGCCAGGAAGGAAAGCGCCATGAAGGGATCGCCCAGGCGGCTGCCCAGGCCGCGTGCTGCGGCCAGACACCCTTGCAGGCCTGCGGCCACCTCCGGCGCCGGCCGATCGCTGACCAGGCCCGCCACCGGCAGCGGCAGACAAGCGAGAACTCGCTCGTGGCAGGCGACTGCCAGTCCTCCTCCGCATTCGCCCAGATGCCGGGCGGCGGTAGACATGGACTGGTCGTCCGCGCCCGCCACGATCAGGTTGTGGGCATCGTGGGCGATAGTGGAAGCTAGGGCACCCTCCCGGAGGCCCAAGCCGGAGACCAGCCCCACCGCAACGTTGCCGTTGCGGCCGTGGCGCTCGATCACCGCTAGCTTGAGAAGGTCCTGCTCAGGCATAGTACAGACCTGCCCCCCACGCACCGGCAGTTCCGCCTCCCGCGCCTGGGTCAGCACCTGTCCCTCCAGCACGCCAATGATCCGGACTCGCACCGTCCGCCTTCCTTCCGATGAGGGCAGCACCAGCTTTTCCGGCCCCAGGGCCGGTAGGCGCACGGTCTGGGTCGGGGCGACAGCCCGACGCGGAGCCTGCCACAGGGACTCTCCGCGTTGGTAGACGACCTTCCCCCCCGCCACCACCAGGCGCACGCGGAAGCTCTCCAGGTCCTCTACGGCCACCAGGTCCGCGCGCAGGCCGGGCCCGATCAGGCCCCGATCCCGGAGACCAAAGCAGGCCGCCGCATTTAGCGTAACCGCCCGCACCGCGAGCAGCGGGTCAACTCCCAAGGCAACGGCCCGCCGTAGAATGCGGTCCAGATGTCCATCACAGGTCAGCTCTTCCGGGTTCAGATCGTCAGAGACCAGTAGGCAACGGAGCGCTCCGGGGCCGTCCAGCACCGGTGCCAGGTCGCGCAGGTTGCGAGCCGCAGATCCCTCCCGGACCATCACCCACATCCCCGCTGCTAGTTTCTCCCGCGCCTCGGCCAGGGCCGTGCACTCGTGGTCCGAGTGCGGTCCCGCCGCCAGGTAGGCCTGCAAAGCGGGACCGCTGACCCCAGGCGCGTGGCCGTCAATAGCCCGCCCGGCCGCGGCCGCCAGTTTCTCCAGCGCCGCCTCCTCACCAGCAAGTACGCCGGGGAAGTTCATCATCTCCGCCAGGCCCAGGATGCCGGGCTGCCGCAGCAGGTCGGCGACCTCGGTCACGCCCAGCTCCGCTCCGGAGGTCTGCAACGGACTGGCCGGAACACAACTGGGAGCCATGAAGCGCAGATCGAGGGGCAAGTCCTGCGCGGCAGTCAGGAAGTAGTCCACTCCTGGCCGCCCGCAGACGTTGGCGATCTCATGCGGATCGGCGATTGCCGTAGTCGTACCGTGCGGCAGAGCGGCCTCCGCGAAGCGCTCCGGCACCAGCATGGTGCTCTCGATGTGCAGGTGCCCCTCGATGAAGCCGGGCAGGAGGATTGCGCCGGTCAGGTCCGCCTCCGCTCGTGCCGGTACCCGCCCCAGAGCGGCGATGTGCTCCCCCACGACTGCCACCTCAGCCTCGCGGCACTCACCGGTGACGACGTTGAACACTCGGGCTGCACGCAAGAGCAGGTCGGCGGGCGCCCGGCCCTGGGCCACGTCCACCAAACGCCGTAACTGGGCAAGCGTGGGCTTGTCCTCGCGCATGGCTGACCCTCTAGCTTGCTGCCGGCTCTACCTGTCCCGGCGGTCTGCATGGACAGGGCCCGCCCGGCCGGCATTGCTGATCCCACTCGTTGACCTGCTCCCAGCTTAGCAGTCCCTCAGTCGCTCCGTAGCTCTGGACCACCGAACAAGCGTTAAGTGCACCGAAACGCATCGCCTGCAGCAGGTCCCCGCCTCTGAGCAGCGAGGTGAGCGCGCCGGCGGCGAAAGCATCCCCTGCTCCGACGGTGGAGACGGTCTGCGTCTTATAGGCTGGCAGGACATGGCGTTCCCGGCCGTCGGAAGCCTCCATCCCTGCAATGCCGGCGGTGACAAATACAGTGCGACAGCCGGCTTCGTGCAGCCGGCGGAACACCTCTGCTTCATCCTCCTCGCCTCGCTGCGGCAAGACGCCGGTCAGACGGTAGGCCTCCTCCTTGTTCACGAAGAGCACGGAGCAGTGCTCCAATGCCGGACGAAGTGCTTCCCACCCCAGCTTCAGCTGATGGCTACCGGGGTTGAGCGCCAGGCCGATACCGTGCTCACCTGCGAACTCTGCCAGACGCACGAAGAGCGGCGCGCTCCGGCCCGACATTGAGCCCACGAACAGCCAGGGCGCCTCCTGCAGCAGATCCCAGGGGATCTCGCTCTCGGTAAGCTCGCTGCTGGCCCCCCGGTGGGTCAAGATGGTGCGGTCGCCGGTGAAGCCCGTGAGGATGACCGAGAGGCCGGTGAAGAACTCGGAGGTACGCACAAATCGGCTAGTGTCGATTCCCAGGTCCCGGAGACGAGAAAGAACCCGGTCCCCCTCCTCGTCCTGTCCGACCTTAGCCACCGCGACCGTGCGTAGTCCCATGCGCGCCAACCCGGCGGCCGTGTTAGTGGACCCGCCTCCCACCGACAGAAAGAGGCTTTCCACGGTGATCTTGGCGCCATATTCCAGCGCGAGATAGCTAGTCTCGGCGTCAGCATCGGCGATGCTGATCAGCCTTGCCTCTGGCACCCTCACAAACACGTCTTCTGTTGCTGTGCCCACGACTGCAATATCGAACATGGGTGACCCTCTTGTCACGAACGCCGACACGCCTGGGCTGATCCTCTGCCGTTCGCTCCGCACACAAAGGGCGGAACCCTTGTTCCGCCCGTCTCGACGCTCTCCGCGTGTCCCGAGCTACCTGCTCCGGCTAGCCTCCGGGCCGAGCTGGAGAGACGGGTTCGCGCGATTTGTTGATGGCGGCGATCAGTTGCATTGCGGGCAGGTACCACTGGCTCTCATACTCTGGGCTGCCGGGCTTTGCCTGCCGAAAGCGCATCAGCAGCTGCAGCGCCGCGTCTAGGTTGTCCAGGGCCACCTGGGCGACTGCCTCGTAATAGACCGCCTCGAGCCCACGCGGGTGGGCAGCATTCTGCCGCTGCCACTGTTGGAGAGCCTGTAGCGAGATAGCCGGACCAGGGTTCTCCGGGATGCCCATAATGATCAGGTCCAACCTGATGTCGGGATGCAGCCCGGTCTGGTTCTGCGGGTCCAGTTGCAGCGCGGCTTCCAGGTGCTTGCGCGCCTCAGGCATGACCTGCAGCATCATGTAGAGATGGCCCAGCTGCGCCTCGGCAACGGCCGAAGTTGGGTCGGCCCGATGGCTATTCCAAGCCTTCAGCACCTCTGTCACTCGCGCAAGCACGGCGGCGAAGCCTTTTCCCTCTACGTACCCATACAGACGGTACACCTCGCGGCCTTGCTCATCGAGGAAGAGACTAGTAGGGTATCGAGCGGCACCCTCGATGCGCATTCCAGCCTCGTAAGGGACCTCCGCATTGGGTGCCTCCATCCGGTAGTAGGGGATCTGGTACCGGTCAAAGAAGGCGAAATTTGCTCGGTTATGCGCGTCGAGGGCGATCAGCTCGAAGGCGGCCAGTTGGGCCATGACGGCATCATAGTTCAAGGTGTTGTCCGCCATGGCAACGCAGTCGGGGTTGTAGCGCGCCCAGATGTAAACGTACGTTGGCCGACCCGCCCGGCGTGCTTCCGCCAGCGCCTGGTTGTAGTCGGTACTCCAGCGGAGGGCTACCGTGCCCAGGCTGGCGGTCGGCGCGGATACGGTCGCGCCTCCATCCGCCCCCGCCAGAGCCGTCCCTAGCAACAACAGAACAATGGAGGTGGCGAAAGCCGTGCCTCGTCTGACCAGCTGATGCCTGCTTAGTCCCATCATCTCACCCCAACCTCGCGGAGGACTCGCTCACCGAAGGCCCGCCCCTTCTTGCGGATCAGCCCCCCGGCCCTCGCGCTCAGGTGACCTGCGAGACGGGGGGGCCTCGGGCCGCCGCTCCGTCTGCTGCTTGGTTGGCAGCCTACTCCTCAATATTAACACTGGCCCACGGTTCCGGGTTGCAGTGCATAGGGGCAGAGGTTCTGCTGCCTGTGGACAGATGTAGGACGGCCACAGGCGCCGCTGGGGTGCTCCCGTTCCTTCTCTGTCCCGGGACTAGAGGCGGCTCAAGCCTTCTCGGCGAGAGGTGGAACGGGCGGAAAGGTCTCGAGCCGGCCCACTAGTAACCCGGTACCCAGGTCAAAAGAGCGGCCCTCGGCTGTGTAGCCCAGTTTCTGCAGCGCGTGGGTAGCCTCCGCCCCAATCGACTCCGGCGCCCCAGCTGCGCCCTTGAGGTCAGGAATGGCTCGCCGGTCGCCGATCTCCCCCAGCACCCAGGCCGCCCGCGCCCGGAAGTTGGGCGCCACCAAGTCCGACTTGAGAACTTCGGCCACCTGCTTGACAACGGGATTCTCCTTGGGTCGCTGCAGCATGGCCCGCCCCCGCTTGACCAGAGCGACAGCGGCTTGGTCGTACACCGCCTCATCTGACTCCAGCGCATCCGTCAGCAGCTTGCTCGCCCGGGGGTCGTCGAGGTTGGCCAGTTCCAGCACCGCCGCTTTGCGGGCCAAGGCGTCGGGCGACTTGATCTGCTGGCTGAGGGTCTCGATGGGATCCACCCCACAGCTCAGCAGGAACAGGGCCGAAAGCACTCCAAGTCCGATGAGTGAATACCAGGCGGGCGACGTTCCTGCTTCTCTTGCTTTCATGGCGCTTCTTACTCCTCAGCACACCCCCGCGGGGATGGGCAAGCGAAATGGCGCGGTTGGGGTCACCCCAGTGCCTTCCGGGCCGCTTCGCGTACCCAGTACTCGGGGTCGTTCAGCGCCTCCTGCAGCGCTGCCCGGACGGTTTCCCTCTGCTTCGAAGGGAGCGGTAGCTGGCCCAGTGCGTGAGCGGCCGCGATGCGCACCTCGGTGGCCTTCTCACGCTCGGGGTCGAGAGCTTGGATGAGCGCCACTGCCACATGCTCCGTTTGGTCTTTGTCAGGGCCGGTGGCGTGGGCCAGAGCCTCCGCAGCCAATGTCCGCACGACCGTGTCGGGCTCGCGAACCGGCTCGAGGTGGGCCACCAACTCATCTACCGCCGGCCCCGACGCGATGGCCCCCAGGGCGATGGTAGCGGCCTCGCGCAGAGGGAGTTGCGTCGGGTTGGGCGGTGACTGCAACAAGGCAACCAAAGCGGAAACCGCCTCGGGCGCCGCGATCAGCCCCAGGCTCCGCGCCGCAGCCGTGCGCACCTCCAGCGCTTGCTCGGCATCCTCCAGCAAGGCGAGAAGCGGCTGCACGGCCTCCGGCGCACCGAGGTGACCGAGCGCGGTGGCGGCTGCCTGCCGCACCGGCGCCTCCGGATCACGCAGCAGGGCCTCAACAGCTGCCGCATGGCGGCGGTCTCCAGCGTCTCCCACCAGCAGCGCCGCCCGGGCGCGAACATAGGGTTGGGGAGAGCTGAGCAGCGACGCTGCCCGTGCCGAGGCCGACCCTCCCAGCCCGCTGATCTTACGCATGGCCCTGTAGGCCTGATAGTCGTCGGCCTGCTGCAGGTCCCGCATCAGGCTCCCCACCCGCGCACCTCGCTGCAGCAGGCTTACCCCCCAGACGAGGGCAACGAGAACCACGACGATGATGAGATTGCTCAGTGTCTTTCTGCTCACGCGTATCCTCTCACTTGTGCCCGCCTTGCCGGAACGGGCAGGGCGACGCCCCCCACGATTCTCACACGAACGGTGTGGCCCGCACTGCCATGATCCGGTCGTAGAGGGCGCGCGCTGCCTGAATCTTCTCCCGCTCCGGCTGCTCGGAAGCTGGAAGGCGCTGCAGGAACTTGAGCGATTCGGGATCTCCGATCAGGAAGACGCTGGCTGAGGCCCAAGCCTTGGCTACCGTCTCCCGACCCCGCTCGCGCATGGCCCCCTCATTGGCGGGTTTGCCGATGGCTCCCAGAATGGCGGCGATCCAGGGCTTGAGCGGCTCCGGGACCGTGTTCAGCTTGCTCAGCAGATCAGCTACCGGCGCTCCGCGCATCAGAGACAGTGCCGTCGCCGCCTGTAGACGGAGCGAGTCGTCGTTGGTCTGCTCAAAGACCTGCATGAGCCGGTCCACGGCGGCCTGTGCGGCTGTCTCGCTAGCTCCTCCCCGGTCGCTGAGGCGTCCGCCCAGGATGCCCAGGGCTCGCGCCGCCGTTGGCGCCAGGGGATCGTGCGGGGTCAGGAAAGCGTTCAGCGTGTCCACCGAGTCGCGGCTGCCAGAATAGGCCAGCCCGATGATCGCTAGTCGGCGGAGTTCGGGAGAAGCAGCCGGATCGCTGGCCGTGCGATTCAGGATCGGCGCAATTTCGCTGCCGTCGCTGGTGGCTGCGGCGGCCGGAGTGCCGAACAGCGCCCCGAGTAATGGCGTTGCTCCCGGCGAGGCATGGAAGGCAAGGGCGATGGCGGCCCGCCGCTGGGCCTGCTCGTCGCCGGACGTCAGCACTCCACGGAGTTGTTTATCAGTATCGCCTACCTGCCAATCTAAGAGCAGGCGGAGCGCTGCCATTGCTATGGCGCCGTCTGAATCGGCAATGGCCTTGACCAAGGCGGTACTGGCGTCGGGTTGTCGGGTCTCGGCCAGCGCTTGGAGTGCTGCCCGGCGCAGAGAAAAGGCAGCGGCCATGGCAGCCTCGCTGAGCGGGGCTACCGCCTCCGGAAGACGAGAGCGGCCCAGGGCCTCGGCGGCCGCCTCTCGGGCTTCCACCGGCGCTGCACCGTCCTGCAGGATCGCTACCGTCGCGGGCAAGGCGGATCGGCCCAGTTCACCTAGGGCCACTGCCGCCCATTCTCGCGTGAAGGCGTTGCTGGAGCGAAGCGCCTCCGCCAGCGCCGGCACGGCGGGTGGCCCTACGGCGGTGAGCGCCTCGGTGGCGACCAGGGCAACGCGGGGGTCACCCGAGCCCAATCGCGCAATGAGCGGCGGCACTGCCTGAGCACCCAGATACAGGAAGGCCCGAGACACCGCCCCGTACACCAGCGGGTCGGGGCTACCGAGCGCCTGACTGAGCGCTCCCGCGATCTCCGGAGTGGCCTGCGTCTCCAGCGCCGCCGCCGCCACGCGCTGCACGGTAACGGCAGGATCGCTGAGGCGGGCCGCGAGCAGAGGCACCGCGGCCGGCGTGCCGATCCGCGCTACTGCCTGGGTGGCGAGCTCCCGGGCGCCGACATCACCCGCTGCCAGCGCCGAGGTTAGGGCCGGCAAGGCTGCCGGTCCCAGGCTCTGCAGTGCGGTCACCAGGTCCTGTCCGACTCCCTCCCGGTTGACCAGCAGTGTCTGCACGAGCGCCGAAGCCGAGCTGGGCGCGGCAATCATGCCAAGCGACTTCACTGCCGCCGCCTTGACCTCGGTGTTGTCCTGCAACCGCGCGGTGAGTGCCGCTAGGACTTCCGGCAGTTGCCCCTGCGGCCCGAGTTCCCCCAGGCCGGCCGCGGCGCGCCGCCGCACCGACCAATTGTCATCCGCAATTAGCCGCAACAGGGGAGGGACCGCCGCCCCGGCCTTGGGGCCGAGGCCACCGGCAATGCGTCCCAGCATCAGAGCGGCGATGGCCCGTACCTTTTCGCGTCTGTGGGGCACCAGCTGCGCGATTATCGGCTCTAGGGCAGGCTCCTTCATTGCCACCAGAATCTCCACCGCGCAGTCCTGGGCCCGGGTGAAGGCCGCTGAAGTCTGGTCGGGAGCCGGCCGGTCGCGCAGGAGCATGTTGATAGCTACTGGCGCCGCTGGCTTACCCAGCGCCGAGAGCACTGTCGTCACCCCGGCCCGCACATAGTCATCGTAGGCTCCCATGAACGGCGAGACGGCGGCAATGACGGCCTCCCCGCCCTCTGGAGTGCCGCCAATCTTGATCAGCGGGCCAGTGGCGGCAGCGCGCACGCCACCGTCCTTGTTCTGCATGCACTCCACCAACGGCCCAATCGCCAGTCTTCCGTAGGAAGCGAGGGCCTCCGTGGCCCACTTGGCCACTGGCTCATCGAGAAGCGGTACCGTCTCTGCCAGCTGCTGAACCGCCTGTGGGGTCGCAATTTGCAGCAGGGCCTTGACGGTCGCGACCTGGACCCACCGAGGCTGCTCTTTGAGCGCCTCAGCTACCTTCCCCCGCTCGGCCAGCACCTGGATTGCGGCGATCTGCTGTGCCAGGTTGCCGCGCGAGAGCTGCTCCAGAGCGTCCGGCACCAGCCGCCGCTGCCCCCCCGCATACACCAGCAGCGACAGCGCTGCGGTAATGATCACGATCCAGGTAATTTGGCGCCGGGTAATCTCGTCCACGGCGGTCAACTCCTCCAAAGCACGGCGGCTTTCGGCTGCGATTGAGTGATCCCTTGACGAAGCACGGGTCTGCGTCCCCGCCTTGCGGTTGCCGGCTGGCGCATAACGCGCACCGAACAATTTCTCCTTCCCGGCTGTCCTTTCCTCCCTCGGAGGCGCGATTCTACAGATTTGTGAGCCTGGGGCCGTTTACCTCTTGGGGATTACTTGCAGACACCCACAATACCGGCTACCCACAGATCTGGGGACGCCGGCAGGTCTGGCGCAGTCAAATGGCGAATAGTTCAACTGGAGAAGTGTCCCGGCTCGCGATGTGGAAGGAATACCGATGAAGCGTCTTCTCGATTCCGGCCTCGCTATCCTGGGCCTCGTATGTCTGTGGGCCTTGGTGGGCTGCCAACGTCCTGGAGACGTTGCGGAGGTAGATGCCGCTAAGACTCAGGTGCGACAGCAGCCCAACTCTCCCGGAGCCTGGGTGGCGCTGGGCAAGGCCTATCTTCAGGCTTCGCGCTACAACGACGCCTTCATTGCCTACCGCGGGGCCCTGCGCATTGACGACAAGAGTTTCGAGGCGCTATGTGGAGTGGGCGAAGCGTCCTTGCGCCTGGGCGATGCGCAGGGCGCTCTGCAGTGGGCCGCACGTGCTCTCGATCGCCGGCCAGACGACCCCGCGGCGCTGGGGTTGCGTGGTCGGGCTCGCTTGGCCATGGGTCAGACCGAGGGAGCACTGGTCGACCTGGAGCGCGCTGCCAGTCTTGACAGCTCTCTCCTCGAAAACCGTCTGGCGTTGGTGAACGTCTACCGTGCCCGGAACCAGCCGGATCGAGCTCTGAACCAGGCGGCGAAGATAGCCGCCCAGTTCCCTGAGGAGGCCCGGGCCCACCATCTCTATGCCATGCTGCTGGACGCAGCCGAGCGGCTGCCCGAAGCTGAACAGGAGTACCGTCGGGCACTGCTATTGGACAACTCGCTGACGGCGGCCAAGTTCGCACTCGCCCTGAACCTGGTACACCAGAACCGGCGCTTGGACGAGGCGCGGCGGCTGGCTGCTGAGGTGGATGCAGCCCAGCCTGGGGAGGGCACCGCCGCCGGGCTCGCCGGCTGGGCCCTGTTTCTGAGTGGGAAGCAGGAGCAGGGCTTACGGGAGTTGACGCTAGTCTACAAGAAGTACCCACGGAACGTGCAGGTAGTGGTGTGGATCAAGGCCGCGGCGCTTCGTAGCGGCAACACGGAACTGGCGGAAGCGGCCGGCAAGACCTTGCAGGCGCTCACCGCTGTCCCCCCGTCCTAGAGACGTTGGCGGGCGGGGATCAGCGGTTCGGTGGCCCCAACTGCCGACTCATCCGGGAGGGCTGTCTCATGGACACCCCATCGCCTCCCTCGACCGAAGCCCAACTTCGCGAGGAGGTGGAGGAACTCAGCCGACAACTCGCCGCGGTGCAACGCATCGCTGCAGGGCTATCCTCCGTCACCAAGGTTGATGACATCGTGCGCGAGGCGCTGGCATTGTGCCTGGAGATCGCCGAAGCCGATGCCGGGTCGCTAGTACTGTACGACCCCAAGAAGGAGAAGCTCGTGTACCGCTACGTGATCGGGGAGGCTGCCGCCACCATCACGGGCTTGGAGATCGCCCCTACGCAGGGCATCGCCGGACAAGTTTTCACCAGCGGGGAGAGCCTTATCTCAGAGGACGTCTCCAAGGAGAAAAGTCATATGCGGGAAGTCGGTGAGCGCGCCGGCTATGTCACGCACAACATGGTAACGGTCCCGCTCAAGTCGGTGGACGGTGCACCCATTGGAGTCATCCAGGTGCTCAACAAGCGGGAAGGCGCCTTCACTGAGAACGATGTCCGCCTGATCGCCATCATGGCCAGTGAGGTGGCCGCCGCCGTCGAATCCGCCCGTCTGGCCGAGGAGGCTCGCCTGGCTACCGTCGTGCGCTTTCTCGGCGACCTGAGCCACGACGTCAAAAACATGATTGCGCCGGTGAAGACCGGCTCGGAGACGCTGCAGATGTTTGCCGAGGAAGCCTGGGAAGGACTGGATCAGGTCGCTGCCGAGGCCGGCCCCGACATAGCTGAGAAGATCAACGACGCCACCAGTACACTGCGCGAGTTGATGCCCGAGATGATCGAGATGTTCCTGGAGGGCTCGGATGCCGTACAGCAGCGCATGGCCGAGATCTCCAATGCCATCAAGGGGATGGTCAGTGAGCCTACCTTCGAGGAGGCCGACGTTCCGGAGATAGCCGGGCGCGTGCTGAACCTGCTACGCACCCAGGCCGACAAGGCCGGTGTGACCCTATCGGTGGAGACGGTGGGCGAGATTCCCGCGGCCTGCGTAGACAAGAAGCAGATCTACAACCTCATCTACAACCTGATCTTCAACGCCATTGATGCCTGCTCGGAGGGTTGCAGTGTCACTTTTCGCACTATGGCCGGACCCGCTGGTGCCTGGCCGGAGGGCAACTACCTGGTCCTGGAATGCGAGGATACCGGTCCCGGGATTCCGCCGGAGGTGAAGGCCAAGCTCTTCACCGAGAACGCGGTCAGCACCAAACCGATGGGCACCGGCTTGGGGACCAAGATTGTCGCCAATGTGGTCCGCGCCCACGGAGGCACCATCGAACTGGACAGCGAGGTCGGGCGGGGAACGACCGTTCGGTGCAAGATACCAATCTGTCAGCCGCCCGTATAGGATGACGAGGTGTGGACCGCTGCCTGCACTGGCGGGCGGCGGCTACCTTGTGTCGGGTCTCTGGAGTACAGACATGCCTTACTTCTACAATCCGGTCCGCCTTGTCATGGGCGAGGGGACCTTCGCTGAACTCGGAACCCACGCCGCCGGGTACGGTTCGCGTGCTCTGATCGTGAGCGGCCGGGAAGCCATGCAGCGCACCGGGCGTCTGGACCAGGCGCAGCAGCTGCTGGCGGCGGCAGGCGTGCAGTCCGTTGTCTTCACTGGCGTGCGGCCCAACCCAACCGACGTCGGCATTCGCGAAGCCGCGGCCCTGGCCCGCGAGCGCGGCTGCGACCTGGTCATCGGCCTGGGCGGCGGCTCACCGATGGACACCGCCAAGGGCGTCGCCGTCGCCGCCACGCACGACCGGGACATTGACGACTTCCTGCTCTTCGGCGCCGACGGCAAGAAGGCTACGCCCGGCCCGCAGACACTGCCGATCATCTGCGTGACCTCCACCGCAGGGACGTCCAGCCAACTGACGCCCTACGCCGTCATCAACGCAGAAGCGGCGCGGGTGAAGACGGCGATGGCGGGCGAGGCGCTCTTTCCGAAGGTGGCCATCTGCGACCCGGAGTTAACCTACTCGAAACCGCCCCGGGTAACCGCCGCCACCGGTGTGGACGTTCTTTGCCACGCGATCGAGGCCTACTTCGCTCGAGGGGCCAGTCCGGTCACCGACCTGTGCGTGGAGAAGGCGGTGGCGCTGGTGGCCGAGTTTCTCCCGCGGGCGGTGGCTGACGGCACCGACCAGGAGGCTCGACGAGCGCTGAGCGAGGCCGACGTCTTTGCCGGTTTTGGCTTATCTAACTGTGGCGGGACTATTGTGCACGCCATCGAGCATCCGCTCAGCGCCCACTATCCCGAACTGACGCACGGCGAAGGCTTGGCGGCGCTGCTGCCCGCCTACGCTCGCCTCTTCCACTGCCGCGCTCCCGAAAGGTTCGCGCGGTTGGCCGGGCTGCTGGGTGCCAGATCCGTCGCGGAGCAACTGGCGCCGGCTCTGGAGCAACTGCTGGACAGCGTGGGCCTGGCCGTGACACTGCGTGGCCTGGGAGTGGACGAGGGGCAGGTGGAGCAGGTGGTGGCCGACACCCTTCACTATAACCGGGGAACCCTGGATCGGATGCCCATCCCCGTAGACGAAGCCGAAGTTCGCACTATGCTGGAGCAGAGCCTGTAGCGGCCCGAGGTATCTGCCCGGGGCACCGGTGTCTCACCGGCACGGGCCGCAGATCGCCATGTCAGCCCGACTTGTCCCAGTCTGCGCACTGGTCTTGGCGGCCGCCTGCCTCGGGGGCTGTCCCTCGCGAGTGGCGGCGCCTGCGCCCTCGCCGGTCGAGTCCGCCGCAGAGATGCCCGCGCTTGCCGAGGCCGCGCCGGTGGCGGGGCCGAGTGCCGGGCCGGCGCCGGTCTCCGCGGTGTCCCAGCCCGCGGCCCCCTCTTCCCGGCGGAGCCGCCCGGTTCGCCGTCCCGAGCCGGGTACGCCGCCACCGCAGACGCGGACCCAGAAGACGGGGCAACTTGCGGAGCCTCAGCCCGCTGAGCCTCCGCCGCCGACCCCGGCGACTCCTCCCGAGGAGCCGGCCCAGGCCAGTGAGCGCCTGCAGACAGAAACCCGCCGCAGGCGGGGGTGGAGCCGCAATATGCCCGTGACCCGTGGCGTCCACCGCCCTGTCCTACCTGCCCCCATCCCTGGTAGCCAGGCGCGATGCCCGGGCGGAGACCGCAACAATCTGCAAGCCAGGCCGAGGCACCATTTGCCCAAGGTGAGACACTACCGATGAGTGAGATAGCCGCTGCTAGCTGGACTATGGGACAGTCGTTCGAGGAGGGACTTCGGATCTTCCGCGATATTGGTCTCTCTCTCGTGGAGGTCAGTGCCGGAGAAGAGTCACCCAATCCCGACCTGCGGGACCCGCTTCGGGTAGAAGAGGTCGCCGCCCTGGGTGAGCAGTTGGGCTTGCACTTCTTCGCCGTCCACACGGAGTTCCGCGGCCGGTGGAATCTGGCGTCCCCCGATCCTGAGACCCGTCGCTTTGCGCTGGAAGCCAACCGCGCCATCATCCGCGCCGCGGGCCAACTTGGCTCGCGCCACGTCATTCTGCACCCCGGCCAGGAACTGGTCGAGGGAGAACCGGTGGCCGACCAGCTGGTCCGCGCCGAAGATAGCTTGGCCCGTCTGGGGTCTCTAGCGCAGGAGGTGGGAGTCAAAGTAGCGGTGGAGAATCTACCTCCCGGCCACGTGGGCGGTAGCCTGGCGCAGATGACCATGCTGCTGCAGGCTCTGGACCCAACGATCTTCGGCTTCTGCTGTGATACCGGTCATGCCGCAGTGTCCGGGGAAGGCCCAGCCGCTCACCTGCGGGCCTTTGCCGACAGACTGCTGGGGGTACATCTACACGACAACGGGGGGGCCGATGACCATCTCTTTCCCGGGCTTGGCGGCATTGACTGGGACGAGTGTTTCGCCGCTCTGCGCGAGGCGGACTACACGCTGCCCCTGACAGTGGAGGCGCTGCCTCCACCTGATATCCCCTTGCCCCAGGCGGTAGCCATCATGCGGCAGAGCGCCGCCATGCTTCGCCCGCCGCTACTCCCTGTCCGCTCCGGGGCCCAGGGCTGAAGCCGTGCACACCGCTCGTCGTCTGCACCTGGACGGGAACGATCTTTGGCTACTCAGCGTTGCTGTGGTCTGGGGCGGGAACAAACTCGCTGCCAAGGTGCTCCTGCAGGCTCTTTCCCCGGTCGCGGTCTTCACCCTGCAGATGATTGGCGTGTCCGTTCTGCTGGGCTTGTACCTGGTGCTGGTCCGCCGGCAGCGTCTCTGCGAGTGGGGACCGATGGTCGGGGCGATCCTGCTGAGCGGTGTGCTCTTCTGCGGGCAGCGCCTGCTCTTCTTTGTGGGGCAGAGACTCACCACCGTCGCGCAGGGCGCGCTGTTCATGGACACCTCCCCCTTGTGGACGGCGCTGCTGGTAGCCGCGCTGGGACTGGAGACGATCCGCGCCCTCAACTGGCTGGGGGTTGCCCTGGGCTTTGTCGGCGTCTCCCTGGTGCTCTTCGGCGGCTCGCAGGCGGCGACGACTTATGCTCCTTCGCCTCTGCTGGGCAACGCGCTCCTGCTGGGCTCAGCCGCGCTGCTGGCCGTACACATGGTGGTCACCCGGGGGTGGATGCGGCGCTACGGGCCCCTGCGCGTGATGACCATGACCCATGTTGTTGCCGCCCTGGTCATCTTGCCCTGGGGGGTGGGCGACTTACACGGCGCGCCCTGGGCAGCCCTGGGGGCGATGCACTGGTGGCTGCTGGCCTACACGATCGTTCTGGCCGGAGCTTATGGCTTCGTGGTCTGGTATGCAGTCATCCATCGTGCCGGCGCGGCGCGCGCCGCCATGTACCAGTTCATGATGCCAGTGATGTCGGCGGTCGCGGCCTGGCTACTGCTCAGTGAGCAACTGAGCGGCTGGCAGGTTGTGGGCTTCGCCGTAACGTTGTTCAGCGTCTACCTGGCCCGGCCTCGACCGCGTCCGACACCTGCCCGCCCGGAGAATCTGTCCTTTGCTGTGGATAGGATGACTGGCGGCGAGAGCCAGGCTTGCCGGGACGCAGTGACTGGAACCGAGTAGCGAGTCGACGTGTTGGGGGTCTCTGTCTCGCTTCTATCCAACGTCCGTTCTCCTGTCCTTCTGACATGTTGCACGCCTGTGATCTCATCCCCAAGCACCGACACGACGGGCGGGACCGCCCCGCCTTTGGCTCGGACGACTTGTGGCTACTCAGCGCCGTCCTGATCTGGGGCGGCAATGCCGTGGCCTCCAAGTTTCTACTTATGGTGCTCTCCCCACTGGCGGTCTTCCACGTGCGGATGTTGGGCGTAGCGCTGCTCCTCGGGGTGCCGATGCTGCTGCTGCACCGCCTCTCCGCGCGAAGCTTGCGGGTGCCCTGGGCCGTGCTGATAGCCGGAGGGCTGTTCATGGCCGGCGAGAACGCTGCCTATTTCTGGGGCCTGCAGCTTACTACCGCCTCCCAAGCTGCGCTGCTGTCCAACACGGCCCCGCTGTGGACGGCCTTGCTCGTGGCGGGCTGTGGTCTGGAGCGGCTCGGCTGGCGCAATTGGCTAGGGGCGCTGGTGGCCCTGGCGGGAGTCGCCCTGGTGGTACTCGGCGTCCCGCAGTCCGACGTCGGCTACGCTCCCGCGCCTGCGCTGGGCGCTCTTCTCGCGCTCGCCTCCGCCGTCTTCTTTGCTTTGTACATGGTCACTACCAAGGCGGTTGTCGAGCAATGGGGAGCCTTGCCGACGCTGGCGGTGGGGTACGCCGTCGGGGCGCTGGTGATGCTGCCGACGGCGTTGCTGACCCTGCCCCGGGTGCCGTGGGAGACTCTCCGCGCTTTCGACTGGACAATGCTGGCCTACTCCGTGCTGCTGGCGGGCGCCTATGCCTACATTGTCTACTATCGGGTGATCGGTCGGACCAGCGCAGTTCGGGTGGCCCTCTACCAGTACCTTATCCCCGTGCTCGCGGCCCTGGCCGCGCGCATCTTTCTGGGTGAGGCACTCCACACCTGGCAGTATCTTGGCTTTCTCACTACGCTGGCTGGCATCTACCTGGCCCGGCCTGCCGCTCGACTCTTGGAAGACTGACGAGTCTATGGGGATGGTCTGACAGGCCAGGCATTAGCCTGGTGCCTCCGGCGGTTCCCCCTAGAAGTACTGCCCCGCCAGCGGCTGAAACTGCTGTCCGCCACGGCCGATGCCGATGATCTGCTCGGGAGAGGGGAAGGCTTTGATGTTGAAGCCCACCATGATCTGCTGCAACGCCTTGCTGTAGGTCAGCGTCGCCATCATGCAGTGCAGGTCTCGCTGGATCTGCACGTCGAGGGTATCCATCTGCCCGCTGAAGCCCGTGTATCCGGCGGCCATGGCCACTCGCCACAGGCGGTTGACCTGCCAGTCCAGTTGCGCGGTCGCCCGGGTCAGGCCCTGGCCCGTCAAGTCGTACTCGGACGCCAGCGTCAGATAGAGGTCGGGCCGGCGTACCTGCGTCCAGATCAGCCCTAGGGGGCGCCACAGCGATTGCTCGAGGCTATAGCCGGTCTGCAGCGAGAGCTTGGTGCGCCGTGAGGGCATGAACTCCGCCCGCAGGTAGGCATCCTGCCAGAAGTCGCCGACCATATCGTACCCCGTCGTCATCTCGATCCTCTGGCGGTCGGTGATTGCACGAACCAGTTGCCAGTTGAAACTGTCGGTCTTGCCGCCATAGTCCAGACTGAGCGGGGCAAAGCCGTGCGTCTCTGCATGGCTGTAGTACAGGCGGGTCTGCCACCAGTTGCCTAGGTCGTACTGCCAGTCTAGGTTCGCGGCTAGAAGGTACTGGGAGGAGGAATCACTAAAGGCGGACTGCCGGAAGCGTCCGCTTAGGGTGGCTAGTTGCCGTTTGCCCCAGCGCTGCTGACGTCCGCCCAGGCGCAAGTCTAACGCGGTGCGAGTAGCGCTAAGATCGGCCGGTTGTTGCTCGAAGCGGCCCAGGTCGAAGGAGGCCTCGAAGGGGATGCGCCCCAGGAGCCTGCGGTTGCCCAAGCGTTCGCCGTTGGTGGTCACCGTCAACGCCGGCAGACGATTGAGCGCATACTGCCGCTGGGCCCCGGCCGGCAGATTCATCTGGAAGAGCTTGCCCGCGGCCAGATTCCAATCCAGGGACTTGCCGCGGCGGCTCATGCTGAAACGAGTGTCCAGGTTCTGCTGCCCTAAAGCGGATCCGCCGTAGCTGAAGTCCTGCAATGTCCCCTGCAGGGACCACTCTCCGTTCTTGCCCATTTGTTGGCGCTGGCTGAAAGTCTGGGTAGTCTGCCGGCTGCGGCCGTAGCCGCCGCCTGAACTCGAGCGCTGGTGCCCCAGTTGCGTCTGCCCCGTCGCGGTCGTTCGCGTCAGCAGTAGGCTGCCGGCCAGGTTGGTGGTGCTGCCGTAGTAGCCACTGTTGCTCTCGTAACTGCCAGTCAGGTCAGAGGCCCAGGTGTCAGTCAGCCGGTAGCGGTGTTGGAGTCTGGTCATCAGCGATCCCTGTGAGGGCTCCCACATGACCGTGCCGGTGCCCTGCTGTAGCTCGTTGCTGAGCGAGTGTTCAAAGCCCAGTCCGACACCCCGCTTCTGGGTCAGGTTGAGCCGCACTAGCCCCTCGCCGGCCATGCCCATCAGATAGGCAAACGCGAACTTTGCGTAGTATCCCTCCACGTCGTTCCTCCCCACCAGCGGCAGGTACTGGTTCCTGCGCTGGTCCAGCGGCATGACCAGTTTGAAAGGAAGCTCAAAGAGACGGCGTCCGAAAAGTACCAAACCGGCGCGATGGGCGATGACCTTCCTTCCCGGTCGAATCTCGATCTCCCGCGCGGTAACGTCGTAGTGGGGGTGAGACAGACTGCAGGAGGTAACCGTCCCGCCAGCCAGGCTGATCGGGCCCTCTTCGGCCGGGGCCCAGGCCTGGCGCGCGCCCACGTATAAGCGATCGGTCACCTGCCCCTGCGGGAAGAAACTAGGCTCCACGATCGCGGTGCCGCCCTGGTCCATGCGCCACTGGCCGGTTCTGAGATTGGCCCGCACTGCCACCCCGCGCGTCTGCAGCGTCTTGCCCTGCAGCCAGACGTTGCCGCGCAACGTGGCCCACCGCGTGTCCTGGTCGTACTCCGCCTCGTCGGCGTGCAGTGTGTATTGGGTGGACTCGATGACCACCCCGCCTCGGGCGTGAATCATGCCGCTCTCGATGCGTACCTCCTTGCCGCGCACAATCACCCTGCTTTCGGCCGGCTTGCCGGGAAAAGCCGGTTCCATTCGGCCCTCGGTGGGGGCGGCAGGTTCAGCCCTGGTGTCGTCCTCGGCTTCTGCCGGAGTTGGGGTGGTAGGCGTCGCAGTACCCGCCGGGGCAGCAGGAGGTTCCGTGTCGCGTGAGGGCTCCGGAGTGGGAGCGGGCGGGTCGCGCTGCTCGGCTGGGGCCAAGGGCTCTGCGATCTCCGCCGGGTCGGCCTGGGCCAGAAGGTCCCCGTTGGCGGGTGCCAACCGGACCAAATCAGCGCGTGACCCAGCCCAGGCAGGCCCAAGGCCCGCCGACAAGCACGCCAGGAAGACCAGCGGAAAGACCTCCGGTCGTGGCAGTACCGCCCTGGTTGCGGAGAAGCTGAGACCCGACATCGTGGTAGAGAACCAGCTCGTGCGTCAGACCCCTGTCCTCTAACCTATCGCCGCCGCCACAGGCCTACTCCTGCCGCCACCAACAGGATGCCGTTTTCCAGCCAGGCACCGAGCACGGGCGGCAGGGGCCCCGTCTCGGTGGCCATGCGCAGCCAGAGCATCAGTACGTAGTACGCAAACACCAGCAGCAGCGTCGCCAGGACGCCCAGAAGGCTCTGGCCGCGGGCGAAACTGAGTGTGACCGGTAGCGCCAGCAGCACGAAGACCAGACAGGAGAAGGCGAGCGAGATGCGCCAGTGCAGTTCCACGGCATACCGTCTCCCCGCACCGCGGGCAGCGCTCTCGTTCCGACGATAGGTGCTCCACAACTCCCCGAAGCTCATGTCGCCGACGTCCTTGGCGCGCAGGCCGGGGAGAAACTCGAAGCTTCCCAAGTGCACGCGTAACGATTCCAGTTCCCCCCAGTCGCGGACCCCGCTGGGACTGAAGCTGTAGAAGGTTGCCGGCCCCGTGGTTAAGCCGTGCTCAGAGAACCGTCCCTGCGCGGCGTGGAACAGCAGCGGATGGTCCTGGTCGCGGCGCTGGAAGACAAAAAGGTCCTCCAGTAGCCCCTGGGCCTGGTCCACACCTTCGGCGAAGAAGTCCAGGTCGGTCCCTGTATTCGTGAACTTGCCGGGGCGGAAGGCCAGGGCGGGACGCTGGGCCACCATCCGGGCCAGCATCGTCTCCGCCTGGTGGCTCGCCCATGGCACCACCGTCCCTGCCAGCAGCAGCGCGGCCAAGGAGGCGGTCAGTCCCACCAGCACCACCGGGCGGAGAATCCGCCGCAAACCCGCCCCTCCGGCCCGTAGCGCAGTCAGCTCGTTCTCCGAGGCCATCCGATTCAAAGCCAGAGAACTGGCCAGCAGCGACGACGCCGGCAGGGAAAGCAGGGCCGCGTAGGGCACCTGTAGCGCCACAAATTTGAGCACGGAGGGCATCCCCACCCCGTGTTCGACAATCTTGTCCACCACAGTGAACAGCATGTGACCGGTGATCATGACCACGAAGGTCGCCAGCCCCACCAGCAGGGGCATGAGCATCTCCTGTAGTATGTACCGGTCTATGCGGAGCATGGGTAATCCTGCGCCTAAGGACCGCGATCAAGGGGAAATAGTTCCGCGGGGGGGTGAGCAAGACCTGCGTAGAGGCTAGGTAGCGGGCTCGGTCCGGAGGCGTAGACGTAGCTGAGGGCGCGCTTGCGGCTGAAGTCGCTGGCAGTCTGCTTACCCGTAGAAGGCCCGCACCTGCTCCGCCACGTACTCAATCTGTTCCTCGCTGAGGTACGGATGACAGGGCAGAATGAGAATCTCCTCCGACGCTCTCTCCGACTCGGGCAGATTCAGCTCACCGAATCCGTAAGGTGCCAGCGCGGGTTGCTTGTGGGCAGGCAGGCGGTAGTGCTGAGCGGTCGCAATGCCTCTCGCTTCCAGAAAAGAGACCAATTCATCTCGTCGGGGCGCACGGACGTTGTACATGTACCAGCAGTGCGAGAAGCCCGGTTCCTCGTGGGGAAGAGTCAGAGGCGTGTCGGCCAGGCGTTCGGAATACAGCGCCGCCTGCCGCCGGCGAATCGCCATCCCCTGCTCTAGTCGGGCCAGCTTGATCCGCAGGATAGCCGCCTGGACCTCGTCCAGCCGGCTGTTGTATCCCACCAGGCCGTGCTCGTACTTGCCGGTGTACCCGTGGTTGCGCAACAGGCGCAGCCTGGCGGCAATTTCGTCGTCGTCGGTAGTCACCAGCCCCGCCTCGCCGTACGCGCCCAGGTTCTTGCTCATGTAGCAGCTGAAGGCCGAGGCCGCCCCCACGCTGCCCACTCTCTTCCCCTCCCAGGTAGCGCCGTGCGCCTGGCTCGCGTCCTCGATCAGCACGAGTCCGTGGCGGTCAGCGATCTCTTGCAGCCTCCCCAGGTCGGCAGGGTACCCGTAAATGTGTACTGGGAAGATCGCCTTGGTGCGCTCGGTGATCGCTGCCTCCACCAGGGCCGGGTCAATATTCAGATGGCATGGCTCGACGTCCACGAGTACGGGCTGGGCGCCTACGTGGAGAATGGAGGCGATGGTGGCGATGAAAGTCCAGGCGACGGTGATGACCTCGTCACCCGGTCCGACTTCGGCGGCCTGTAGGGCAAACTGGCAAGCGTCGGTCCCGCTGCCGCAGCCGACCGCGTACCTGACGCCGCAGAACTCTGCGAACTCCTCCTCCAGCGCCTGAACGTTCGGCCCTAAGAACAGGCGCATGGAGGTCAGCGCGCCATCGATGGCCGCCAGCACCTGCTCGCGCAGGTCCAGGTATTCAGCTTTGAGGTCCATGAGTGGTACGTTCACGGTGCGAAGAGCCTTTCCGCAAGAGGTAAGGGGTGCCACCCTATTAGAAACCGGAGAGGGGCAAAAGTTGCAGAGGGCGGGGGATCGGGACGGTGAAGAGGAAGGTGCACCGGCAGCAACCGCCTGGGCCCGCTCGCCCGGCCAGCTGCCTCAGCCTCGCCAGCGGCTCTCCACTATCCGTCTCACGCCCCTACGCCGACGCGAGGGGCCGTCGGCGCAGCGGCCCGCTCGCCCGGAAGGCTGTCAGCGATCTTGCCGCCGCGCAAACGCCGCCGGTAGCTCAGATTGACTGCAGCGCGCAGTGCCCACCGTCCCCGGCCGGGGCGGCGGACGGCCATCCGGCGCGCGATGGAGGGCAAGGAGTAGAAGCGGCCGTACGCCCATTCCTTCCCTGCCTGGAGCTGCGCAACCGTCATGTTCCGCGGCTGATAGACGACGTGACCCATGGTGTACAGCGACCAGTCCCGGCTGGTCAGGCGGTTCTCCGACTTGAGCTGCTCGTAGACCGGCGCGCCGGGGAAGGGGGTCAGTATGGAGAACTGGGCCAGGGCGAGTTTGACCCGCTCAGCAAAGGCGACCGTCGCCCGGAAGGACTCCGTCGTGTCGGTATCCAGGCCAAACACGAAAGAACCGACCAGGTCAATGCCGTGCCGGTGAATCGAGGCGACGGCCTGCTCGAAGTCGAGCCCGATATTCGGTCGCTTGTGGGCCGCGACCAGGCTGGCAGGAGAGAGCGACTCGATTCCCACGAACATGGCGGCGCAGCCGCTGCGGGCCATCAGTCGGAGTAGCTCCTCGTCCTTGGCCATGGACAGGTCGCCCTGGCCTACCCAACGCAGCTTGAGTGGAATCAGGGCCTCGAACAGCTCGCGGGCGCGTCCGGGATTGCCCACAATGTTGTCGTCGGGGAAGCCGAGGCTGGTGCAGCGCAAGGAGCGAATCTCCTCGATGACATCGGAGACAGGGCGGAAGCGGTAGCGGCGGCCAAAGACGGGGCTGACCGAACAGAAGCTGCACGCGTGAGGACAGCCCCGCGCAGTCTGCACCAGGTTAGGGGCCAGGTAACGCTCTAGGCGCAGCAGGTCCCGGCGCGGCCAGGGCGGGTTGTGAAGCGAGTGGAACCTATCAGTGCGGTACAGGGACTGCGGCCGACCTGCGGCGAAGTCGGCGAATACCTGCGGCCATTGGCTCTCGGCCTCGCCGATGACCACCGCATCCGCGTGCCGGGCGGCCTCCTCGGGCAGAGCCGAGGGGTGCATCCCCCCCATGACCACTGGAACCCCCCGGTCTCGGAAGCGGTCAGCCAGGACGTACCCGCGAGGCGCCGCGGCCGTCATGCAGCTGATCGCGACCAGGTCGGCTTCCTCGGCCAGGTCTACGGCCTCCACGTTCTCATCCACGAGGTGAATATCCGCGTCGGGAGGAGTCAGGGAAGCCAACACCGGCAGACACATCGGCGGCGCCAATACCTTGCCGCCATTCCAGAACTCAGGCAGCCACGACGGGGAGATAGCCAGGAGTCTCAAGCCGCAGCCCTCTTTCACGATACCCGCGATCACCCATTAGAGGATACCGGAAATGGGCTGGTTGTCGTACCGGACAGTAGCATTGTACGCCCTCGCGGCGAGGGTGTCCAGCAGCTTGTCGTGCAGTGCTACTTGTCGTGTAGGCGCCCGGAGCGGAGGTTCCCGCAGCATCCGGCTCGCCCGCTGCCCAGCTCTCAACTGCAGGAAGGCGCTTGCTATTTCCCACGGAAGTGGTACAATGGTCACCACAGGATGGAAGGAAAGCGGCGGCGGCTCGTTTGCTGAACCCCGGTTCACGCCCTCAGGCTCGTTACTCCTTTGCTTCTCGTCGGTACCCTGTATCCTAGTTGGTGTGCATCCTCAGAGATGCAAAGGAGACGGTTTGTATGCGTATCTATGTAGGTAACCTGCCTTACTCGACCACAAGTGGCAGCCTGCGGACGGAGTTTGAGGCCTTCGGCACGGTTGACGATGCCGTGGTGATGCAGGACCAGGAGAGTGGCCGCTCGCGCGGCTTTGGCTTTGTCGAGATGAACGACGCTGAGGAGGCCCAGAAGGCCATCGGCGGTCTCAACGGCAAGGAGTTCGAGGGTCGGGCTCTGACGGTCAATGAAGCTCGTCCGCAGGCCAACCGTGGTGGTGGTGGTCGGGGTGGTTACCGCGGCGGTCGCGACTGGCGCTAGGCTTTGCCTCTTAGGCGCTGACAACTGAATAGCGAGCAACAACGCCCACATGCTCACAGAGCTGTGGGCGTTCGCACTTGGAGAGGGACGGTTACGGGCGCGCCTTACCCCTCCCCGGTCTTCAGGCAGGAAACCAGCTCTATCGCCGCGAACTCGCCTCGCACTACTCAGCTATGGAGGCCCCTTATGTACGTAGGCGTTGACTACTACCCTGAGCATTGGCCCCGCGAGCGCTGGGAGACCGACGCGCGCATGATGCAAGAGGCCGGCTTCAATGTCGTCCGTCTGGCTGAGTTCGCCTGGATCTTCATGGAGCTGGAGGAGGGGCGTTTCACCTTCGACTGGCTCGACGAAGCCCTGGGCTTGCTGCGCGCCCACGGCATCTCGGCGATCCTGTGCACTCCCACCGCGGCCATGCCCGCCTGGGTACCACGCAAGTACCCCGAAGTCATGGCGATGAAGACCGACGGGACCCGGATCGTCTGGGGTGTGCGCAAGAACAACTGCTTCACGTCGGGCGCCTATAGGCTGCTGTCCGAGCGTATCACCCGGGCCATGGCGGAGCATTTTGCCGTTGCCCCCAACGTCATCGGCTGGCAGACCGACAACGAATTTGGGCACCCGGTCTGTTACTGCGCAACCTGCCGGTCGGAGTTCCAGGACTGGCTGCGCCGCAAGTACGGCACGGTCGAGGCGCTCAATGCCGCCTGGGGCGCGCACTTCTGGGGACACAGCGTCACTCGCTGGGATGAGATAGTTATACCCAGTGAACCGGAGCGGCATAATCCCAGTGCGCTGTTGGATTGGCAGCGGTTCTACACGTGGCTGAACGTGCGCTTCCAGCGGGATCAGGTCCGCATCCTGCGCGAGGTCTGTCCCCATCACTTCGTGACCCACAACTTCATGGGCCTGTTCTCCGAGCTGAACTACTACGATCTCGCCGAAGACTTGGACTTCGTCGCTTGGGACAACTACCCGGTCTGGGGAAAGCCGGAGACTCCCTACGCCGCGGCGGCCGCCGCAGATGTTATGCGGGGCCTCAAGCGGCAGAATTTCTGGATCATGGAGCAGACGGCCGGGCCTGGTGGCTGGGGTACTTTTGGGCGCAATCCGCGGCCCGGCGAATTGCGCAAAGTGGCCTACCAGCAGCTGGCGCACGGCGCCGACGCGCAGATCTGGTTCCGTTGGCGCACCTGTACGGCGGGACGTGAGCAGTATTGGCATGGACTGCTGGGCCACGATGGGCGGGGCTTGCGACGTTACCGGGAGGCCGCTCAGGTCGCCGAGGAGTACCACCGCCTCGCTGACGACCTGGCCGGCACCACTGTAGAGCCTCAGGTGGCGATGATCTACGACTACGAGTCCATCTGGGCGCTGCGTTTCCAGCCCGGCTTCCCGCAGAACAACTACCACGCGGCGATGCAGCGCTACTACGACGCGCTCCTCCGGGCTGGGGTGAATGTGGACATGATCCGCCCCACGCAGGACCTGTCGTCCTACCGGCTGGTGCTAGCACCGGATCTGTACGTACTGCCCGATCCCCTGGCGGAGCGCCTGACCGTTTACGTGCAGGAGGGAGGAGTCCTACTGACCGACTGCCGCGCCGGCGTGAAGGATGAGAACAACCTGGCCCATGCCCGGACGCTGCCCGGACTACTGTCTGAGCCGTTGGGGATTACCATTGAGGAGTACGAAACCCTTCCGGAAGGCGTAGAGTTCCGCCTCACAGGGCCCCTGGCGGAGCAGCGTCACTTCACCGCTCACCAGTACGCCGATTGGCTGATTCCACAAGGAGCCGAGACGCTGGCGGGCTATGAATCCTGGTACTTGGAGCCCTACGCCGCCCTCACCCGGCATCAGTACGGGGAGGGCGCGGCGTACTATGTGGGCACCGTAGTCAAAGAGCCTGATTTCTACGACGCCTTGGCTGCGGAACTGCTGGCTCGGGCCAACGTGACTCCCCTGGTCAAACCACCGGTCGGGGTGGAGGTTTCCGTCCGTTCCGGCGGCGGCAAGACGCTGCTCTTCTTGGTCAACCACACCGAGCAAGAGCTGGATGTGCAGGTTCCAGTGGGGGGAACGGAACTGATCAGCGGCCGTGAGGTGGCCGGAAGCGTTACGCTGGGCGTATATGGAGTAGCCGTCGTGAAGATGTGAGACGGCACTTCGAAGGCGGGAGGACGGCTGATGGCTCAGGAATACCCCAACGTTCTGTACATCATGTGCGATCAGCTCAACGCCGATTGCCTGGGCTACGCTGGCAGACGCGAGGTGCGCACTCCGCATATTGACCGCCTGGCGCAGGAGGGGGTCTACTTCACGCGGGCCTACACTCCCTGTGCCATTTGCATGCCCTCCCGGGTGTCCTTCCTCACCGGGCGCTATCCGCACAGTCACGGCGTATACACCAATGCGGACCTAGACCTACCCCGTGAGACCTTCTCGGTGGCTCGCTACCTGCGCGATGAACTGGGCTACTGGACTGGGATTGTCGGCAAAGCCCATCTGGGCTGCTGGGCGGGCGATGGCTACGACTACCGGGTCACCCAGGCCGACGGCGGGAGACCTAACCGCTACCATGAGTACCTGATTTCCCAAGGTCTAACGCCGCACGCGATGACCTTCGAGCAGGCCCGCGACTACGGCTGCTACGAGACCGACCTGGACTATGAACACACCATGGAGCCTTGGACAGGGCGGGAGGCTATCGGCGCCCTTGACGCCGCCGGAAATCGGCCCTTCTTCCTCTGCGTTTCCTTCCACGGCCCCCACGCGCCGACCGAGGTTGCTCACGATAGCCCCTTCCGCTACGACCCCGACGCCGTCGTCCTACCCTCCAGCACCGCCGACGAATTCGAGACCAAGCCCCTCTACCGTCGCGCCGGGGTGGAGAACCTCTGGACCAGCAACGCTACGGGCGAACAGGCTCTGCGCCGGGCGCTAGCCTGCTATTACAGCGTCATCTCGGCAATTGACGACAACGTAGGCAAGGTACTTGCCTATCTGGAGGCGCAGGGCAAGCTGGACAGTACGCTGGTCGTCTTCACCGCGGATCACGGCGACTACGCGGGGGAGCACGGGCAGTTCGGCAAGTCAGGCGTGGGGATGTACGAGCCGCTCTACCGGGTGCCGCTCATCTTCAACTGGCGCGGGCATACCGGCCCGCACCGCTTCAGCGACTTGGTGGAGATCATTGACTTCGCACCCACCATCTGCGACCTGGTCGGCCTGCCCATTCTGCCCCAGGTCCAAGGGGAAAGCTTCCTGCCCGCCCTGCAGCAGAGCCACATCCAGAGCGGGACCGGCTGGGTAGGCAAACAGGAGGTCTTCACCGAGACGCCGTTCCTCAAGACCATCCGCACAACTCAGTGGCGGCTCAGCTACTACTTCGGCGGGCAAGAGACGGGCGAGATGTACGACCTGGTCAACGATCCTGGCGAGACCCGCAACCTCTTCGCCGACCCCGCTCATGCGCCGGTGCGCGAGCAACTAATCCATCGTCTGCTCGACTGGATCATCCGCACCGAGCAGCCGGTCGCCTTCGGGATCGGCATGGGGCCCATGCCTGACTGGCGCTGGTACCGGCACCTGTGCCCGGAGCCCGAGTGGAATTGGGAGATGCACTAGCGGGTCGTCCCGCCTCACGGAGCCGGCGATCCTGGCCGCCCGCAGAACTGTCCCGCCATCGCCGTGGCTGCCGCGCGGACCTTCGGGTCCGGGTCGTTCGTGGCCTCCCGCAGCAGTCCCACCACCCGCGGGCTGCCCACCCGTCCCAGTGCCAGCACCGCGTACAGGCGCACCGAGGGCTCTCGGTCGCCCACTAGCCTTCCCAGGGCGTCCACTATTCGTGCGTCATCTGGGCCTCCTCGCTGCTGCTGCGCCCGCCAGGCGCGGAGGTTCCCCAAAGCCTCGGCGACGGCTCCGCGTACGCGCACGTCCTGGTCCGCCGCCGCGCCGACCAGCGCTGGGACCACCCGCTCGTCGTCGCCCACGACCAGGGGGTCGCCCAGGATCAGGGCGGCCTGTGCGCGCCTGGCGGGGGCGCGGCTCTTGAGGCCGCGCAGAGCCTGCGAACCGGTCGGGTGACGCCTCTCCATCTCCCGCGTCCGGGCCTCGCGCGCGAGCCGCTCGTGCTCTCGCTTCAGTTCAGTCTGGTGTAGATAACTGAAGAGTCGCGGCAGGAACGCCGAGACGCCCAGGACGGCCACCACCAACAGCGCGTCCGTGCGCAAGCGCCGCCGCAACACGGTCCGCATAGCCCGGTCGGCGGAGCGGTACAGACCGACCTGGGCGCCACTCATGCCTCCCAGGGACACTAGGAACGGCGCCACTACCACGAAGGTGACGATCTGGTCACCGAAGTGCCCGTAGGCGAACAGTCGCTCACGCGGTAGCAGCCACGGCAGCACCGCCCACAGCAACAGCGCTATCCCGAGCCCGGCCGCTGCTCCCCACTGCGTGCCCACTTGCCGCGGGATCGGCCCCACCAGCAGCCCGATGATCGCCACCCCCAGGTACGCGCCCCAGACCGCGCCGCCCACCAGGGCAAACAGCATCGCCCCTACCGCCTCGGGCCCGCCCCCTCCCAGCATCACGATCAGAATGCCCGGGATGGTCCTCACCACCCCACCCCACAGGTAGCCCTTGAAGAACGGCCAACTGGGCTCCTGCCCCGCGCAGTACACGGGCAGGATGAGGACGATGAATAGAGCCACGCTGTACGCGACCAGTTCCATGCGCGCCACAGCTCCTGCGGGGACGCGCCGCAACCTGCGGGCCTACCGCCGACGCCGATACGTCCGGGCATGTCTCCCCCGGTCGCTGGCGTACCGCAGCCCGATCTGGGAGCCGAGGATGCCCCCGACGGCCATGGCGCTCGTGAGGCAGGTCAGGACGATGAAGACAGTGCCCCCCAGGTCGGAGCCATGAGAGGCCTCCTCCGACCCCCGCCAAGCCGTGACCAGCCACCCCAGCAGGAACAGGCCCAGGGCGACTCCGGCTCCCCACTGGGTACCGATCTGCCGGGGAATCGGGCCGGCGAAGAGGCCTGCTAAGGCCACACCCATGTAAGCGCCCCACACTGCTCCGCCCCCCAGGCCTACCACCAAGTCCACCATGCCTTGGGCGTGCGAGGTCCTCGCGCTTGCGGATGAGGTCAGGGCAAACACGGCGACCAATCCCACCCCGGCTCCCGCAGCCGCACCCCAGAGGTAGCCCTTCCAGAAAGGCTTGGCCGGGACCTGTCGCGCGCAGTAGACGGGCAGGGCCACAACGATAAACAGAGCCAAGACGAGGGTCAGCAAAGAGATGACGGCGTAGCCTTCCATCGCACTTGCCTCCTGTCAATTGCCGCGCGTCGGCGGGGCTTACCGTGGGCTCGTGGCCTGGATCACCAGCAGTAGCAGCAGAAACAGGGCCACGAAGATGAGCACCACCACACAGCCCGAGCTAACCCGGAAGACCTTGGCATCCGGAAGTTCTTCCAGCCCCGGCGCGTGCGCCCGTGAAGCGGAGATGATGCGCTCGTAGTACGCGTCTCCGAGCGAGATCACGCCCAGCCCGACACGCCTCGCCCTCCCCTGCTGATCCACCAGCAGCAGGCCGACCAGGTTGCCGTTGGTGTCCCTCTCCCGCTGCCAGCCCTTGACTGCCGCCCACGGCACATGCCACCTGGTGATCCCCCAGCGCTCCAGGGCCACTCCGCCCTCGCCAATCACGATCACATTGGCCAGGCCGGGCAGGAACAGGGTGCAGACCAGGGCGTAGCCTATCGCATAGACGGTGAACTCGGCGGCGCTGCCGAGCGTATCTTCGCTGGGAGGGCCCTGGTGGAAGTACTCGAAGGTCGCCAGCCCGGCCAGCCCCAGCCAGACCACCGCCGCGGCCACCCCGAGGCGTATCGCCAGCTTCGTCGGCACCAGCGGGAACCGCTCCCCGGAATGTCGGATGCGCCCTCCTGTCATCGGTCGGCGCCTCCGGTGCCCTGCCGCTTACTCCGGCTCCGGGGGCACCGCCAGTGCGCCCACCCATCTGGGCTCGTTCGCGCCGCCCGTCCCGGTAGGGGTCCCCGTGACGTGCACGTATAGCCGACCGCCTTGTCCCCAGCCCCAGGTCTGATGGGGCCAGCGTTCGGCGACGACCACCACTTCCTTACCGGAGTAAGCGTCGAACCCCAGCCGGCGGCTCTCCGGCCACTCCCGCAAGTAGAGTCGCCGCGGGGTGGCGGCTACATCTTCAAGCGAAGAGCCAATCGGGCGCTCGTGCTGCCAGAGCGGCTCGCCGGTTTTGGCGTCCCAAGCGGCGACCTTCCTGGGGTAGTACGCGACAACCGCCCCTCCTCCCACGTGGAGTTGAGCGAACGAGGAGCTTTCCCCCGCGCCGGTCCAGGTCTGGGTGGGGTCGACGAGTGAGACGGCAAGGAGGTCGGCGATGCCCTGCAGGTCGAGTTGCCGCAGATAGAAGAAGCGGCCCTCACCGGCGGCCGAGTGGAAGGAACGATCCTGCGCGATCTCCCAAAGCAGGGCGCCGGTCTTGCGATCGAACAGGCTGGCGTCATAGGCGCCCTGCAGAAGCAGGCGGTCACCCACAGCATGGAGCCGGTAGGGATCCAGCCCGCCGACCCCGTGCGGTCGCCCCGGAACCTGCGTGTACCATCTCTGTAGTCTCCTGGCCTTGTCCCGCCGCTCCCACACAGAGTAGCAAGACGCACGACACCAATCCTCGGGTCACGCAATTCGCCATCCTGACCACCTCCAGCGCACCGGCCAGACTTATGGATGCAGTTGCGATGCCCGTCCTCGAGGCGCAATTCCGCTGCCTCCCCAATCGGCCTACCCTTCCTCCACCCCCTTCACCTCTGCCACAAACTCCCCCTCCGTCAGCAGCCCCTTCTTGGCGATGGCCTTCTGCTTTACTCGCAGCAGCAGCTCCGGCATCTTCTCCTCAGCGACTGTCAGCCCGGCCTTCTCCAGCCACTCGCGTATCGAGTCCATCCCACTGCTCTTGCCCAGGGCAATTCGGGGCAGCTGCTGGCCCACCAGCTCCGGCAAGAAGGGGAACAGTTCCAGCAGGTGGTCGGGGCGGCAAGCTCGCATCCAGGCGGCGACGATCCCCGACTCCGCCGCGAAGATCAGGTCCCCCACAATTGGCCGGTTGCTGGGCACCGCCAGACCCGTGACCTCCCGCACGTACTTGGACAGCCCATACAGCCTTTCGTAACGCAGGCCCGTATCCACGCCGTACAGGGTCAGCAGCGAGATCGCCACGTCTTCCAGCGCCGCGTTACCCGCGCGCTCTCCCACGGAAGTGACCGTGACATGCGCCACCTCCGCTCCGGCTGCCAGGCCCAGCAGCGTGTTGGCCGCCGCCAGGCCGAAGTCGTCGTGGAAGTGCGCCTCCACTGGCTTCTTGACCCGCTCCTTGCAGGCTCTCACCAGGTACGGAATAGCGTGGGGGTTGACCCCGCCAAAGGTGTCCACCACCGCCAGCGCGTCCATGTGCCCGTCCGTGGCCACCCGCGTAATCAGGTCCAGGAACCAGCCCAGGTCGGAACGCGAGGCGTCAATCGGGAAGAAGACGGTATACAGACCCCGGTCGCGGGCATGGGCCGTGGCTTGCACGGAAAGGTCCGTCGCCTTCTCCAGCGACCAGCCGTAGGCGTGCTCCAGCAGGTGCTCGCTGGCGGGAATCTCGACAATCACCCCCCGCGCCCCGGTGTCGGCGGCCCGGTCCACGTCGTCCACCATGCAGCGCGCAAAGCAGAAGATCTGCGCAGGCAGGTTCAGCGAGACGATCTTCTCGATGGCCGCCTTGTCGTCTGGCGAGACAATCGGCATTCCGGCCTCGATCCGCTGAACTCCCGCCTCGGCCAGCAGCTCGGCGATGCGGACCTTCTCTTCTTTCTGCAAGGCCACGCCGGTCTGCTGCTCGCCGTCGCGCAGCGTGATGTCATGGAAACGGATCTCTGGCGCGAACTCCAGTCCCGCGCGCACCTCCGGCGCGAAGTTCCAGGGGCTGGTGAACCACTTGTCAGTATGCCAAGGCGTCGGCATGTGCACCTCCTGAGGCATGATTCCCGACAGTAGCCTTCCACCCTAAGGCGTCGTCGGATTCCAGAACCGTACCGCGTCTATCTCCTTGGCCGCCTGCGGCTTGGCGTGGCCGTCCAGAAAGCCGACGATGGCCTTGCCCCGGTGCCGGTCGTCCACCCGGCTGACGCGATTGGTGCCGTAGCCCGAGCCCATGGCCTGCGCGCTACTCTTCATGTCGAAGAACAGCACCAGATCGGCGGTGCGCGGCAGAGCCGACATTGCCCAGGACAGATTCGTGACCCCGTAACCGGTCATGTAGGTGAGGTCATAGTTGATGCCGTAGCTATGGGGCAGGTCAGTGCTGTTCGCCACCGTCTGCGGCGCCGGGTCGAGCGGGCAGATTAGGATCTGCTGGTTCTTGAGGTACGGTTGCAGGGCCACGCACCAGGTCGTTCCCAGCCCGCTGCCTCCTGTGTACACTCGCGCCGCTACCAGCCGTCGATCGTGGTCGCTGGCATACATAGTGGAGGCCTGGACAAGTTGCCGCAGGTTGCTCACGCAGGCTGCCTTGTGTCCACTGGCTCGAGCTGCGCCGATCACGGGGAAGAGTATTGCCGCAAGTACGGCGATGATCGCCAAGACCACGAAAATCTCAACGAGAGTGAAACCCCGGTCTCTCAGAAGGCATCGCCGCATGAGCAGCGTCCTTCTTTTTCCGGAGGGGACGTTCCTTCTCCGTTCGAAGCCGGACGGCAGACCGCAGCGCTGAATGTAGGTAGGGCGGCGCGGGCTGCGGCGCGCAATGACGTGAAGTTCCCCTATTCTGTGCCGCCGTGATGCCTGAGCGCTTGCGCCAGTTGGGAGTGGCCCTCGCGCTCGGCGACCTGCAGGGGCGTATGGCCCAAGGCGTCGCGGGCGTTCACTTCCGCTCCGTGCATCAGCAGCAATTCGGCCATCTGCAGATTCCCCCGCATGGCGGCCCAGTGCAGGGGCGTGCGCCCCTCTTCTCCCCGGACGTTGACCTTCGCGCCCCGCTGAACAAGTACCCGCGCCACCTCCGTGCGATTGAAGTCTGCAGCGTAAAGCAGCGGCGTGAGGTTGTACCCACACAGAGCGTCCACCTCCGCCCCTTTGTCCAGAAGCGCCTTGACCACGTCCGCATGGCCGTACTCGGCGGCTCCATGCAGCGGGGTGCAGCCCTCGCCGTCATGAGCGTCGGGATCCGCCCCGGCCGCCAGCAGCAGTCGAACGATCTCCAGGTGGCCGGTCTCTGACGCCTCGTGCAGGGCCGTGCGTCGGTTCCCGTGCCGCGCCATCACATCCGCTGGCTTCCGCAACCATCCCCCGGACAGGAGCTTCTTGACTCGGGCCAGGTTGCCTGCTATCACCGCCTCATGCAACTCCGCCATCGTTGCTCCCTCCTCGCTGGTCTACCTCCTGAAGCTCCGAGCTATGCAGTCATAGGGTTATCTTCGACGTGCGTCCGCGGTCTCCTGTCGTCCTGCATTCAAAAACGAGCCGGCCTCGCGGGGCGTGCGAGGCCGGCGCCAACTCCAAGTCTTCCGGGCGGGATCTAAGCAGCTCGAACCGACGACGAGGTCATTTCAGTGCTCTTTCCGTGGTGAACTGGTACGCCGGCAGACCGGCCTTGTTGTAGAGATTACAGACGGGGTTGCTGGCCCAGGCGTAACGGGCCGCCGCCGGCTTGGGCACCTGCGGACTGCTGAGCACCACTGTATCCCCCTCGATCGCCGCCTCGGCCCACACCCACTTCCGGTCCTCTCCGCAGATCGCGAAGCCTCTCAATGGTCCTCCGCCCTGGACTACCAGCCCCCCACCAACCTCGCTGAAGGAAATGCGCATCCGCTCGCCCTCGATCTTCATCCCCGCGTAACGGGGTCCGTAACAGACCACGTCCTTCCCGTAGACGAGCCTCTGTGCGATCAGGGCCAGGCGGTGGCCGACGTCCTGCTTGTTGGGCGGATGAATATTGGCCGTCTCGCCTAGGTCGAGGGTGCAGGCCTGGCCGGTGTTGGGCAGAACCAGCGCCTGATCCTGGGCCTCGCGCAGGGCAGCCCAGGGGTCTTCCCCCGGCTCGGCTTGTACCGGCATGTAGTTCGGCAACTGAACCCACAGGAAGGGGAAGTCGCCCTGGCCCCAGGCTTGTCGCCATGACCGGATCAGCGTCTGGAAGAGCACGGCATACGGCGCCGCGTCCCAGACGTTGTGCTCACCCTGGTAGTAGATAACCCCACGCAGCGCGTAGGGGATCAGGGGCGCGACCATGCCGTTGTACAGCCCCGTGGGCAGCTTCATATCGTGGGGATCGCCCGGCAGGGGGGGAGGTGGTGGTGGGGCTTGCCCCTCGGCCAAGGCTTGCTCATAGGCGGCCAGCCAGGGACGCAACAGCTCAGCCAGGGCCTTGCTGTAGCCCCCCAGCAGCTTGGCCTTATGCTCCAGTTGCGACCGGAGTTCTGGAACTGCCGCCAGCCCTGCCTCAGAGGTCAGCGCCTGCGCCAGAGCCCCGTTGTAGGAAACGTTCACCAGGCCTATGGGCACTCCCAGCACCTGATGTAGTTCGCGCGCGAAGAAGTAGCCTACTGCTGTCCAAGCGCCTACCGTCTTCGGCGTGCAGACCGACCATGTTCCCCTGCAGTCCGGCTGAGGCCGAGCCTGGGGATTGTAGCCCACCCCGAACATGCGTAACTGCGGGAAGTCCGCTGCCGCCTTCTCCTGTTCCGCGTTCTTCACGCCATTCACGCCCATCGCCATGTTGGACTGCCCGGAACAGAGCCAGACCTCTCCCACCAGTACATTCTTGACCGTCAGTACATTCTTACCGCTGACCGATAGATCCAGCGGCCCGCCCGCCGGGAGGGCGTCCAACCGGACCATCCACCTGCCCTCCGCTCCAGCGCGACCGGTAGCCTGATGTCCGCCTAGGCTGACCGTCACCTCCTCGCCCGCGTCGGCCCAGCCCCACACCGGGATGGGCGCATCTCGCTGCAAGACCATGTTGTCGCTGAACACGGCCGGGAGTCTGACCTCCGCGATCAGGGGGCGGGCGGCCAGCAGACTCCACCCCATTAGTACAGTGGCAATCGCGCGGTTCAACGTGCTCTTGTAGTCGGCCTCTATTTGGGGGCCTCTGGCGCGTCCGTGCGGAAGGGTACCGCCGGCAGCCCTGCCTTGTTGTACAGGTTACAGACCGGGTTATCCGCCCAGGCGTAGCGGACAGCCACCGGCTGTGGCACCTGCGGACTGCTGACCACGACGGTTTCGCCCACGATCGCGGCGTCTGCCCAGACGTACTTCTTGTCCTCGCCGCATAGGGCGAACCCCTTCAGTGGCTCGCCGCCCTTAGCCTCCAGACCTCCGTCCACGTGGGTGAAGGAGATGACTGCCTTGTTGCCCTCCACCTTCATCCCCGCATACATGGGGCCGGAGTAGACCACGTCCCGACCGTAAGCCACCTTCTCAGCGACCAGAGCCAGGCGCGCCCCCACGTCTTGCTTATTGCGCGGATGGATGTCGTTAGCCTCGCCCAGGTCAATGATGGTCGCCATGCCCGTGTTGGGCAGGGCCAGAGTCATGGTCTGCGCTTCCCGCAGCTCAGCCCAGCCGCTCTCGCTCGGTTCGGGCCTCGCCTGCATGTAGTTGGCCAATTGCACCCAGAAGAAGGGAAAATCCCCCTGCCCCCAGACTCGGCGCCAGCCCTTGATCATGGCCGGAAACTGTGTTCGGTAGAGCGCGGCGTTCCCCGCGTTGGACTCGCCCTGGTACCAGATCGCCCCCGCGATCGCGTAGGGGACTAGGGGAGCGATCATGCCATTGTACAAGACCGTCGAGGTCCAGGGGCCCGGTTGGTTGGATGGCAGAGGGGGTGCCCAAGGTGGCTGCTGACCGGCCGCCACTGCTGCATCGTAAGCGGGCAGCCAACCCCGTACGGCGTCCGCCAGCTGCTTGCTGTAGGCGGCGAACTGCCCCTCCGCCGCGGTTGCCATCGGTTTGAGCGCCGGCTCATCCAGCAGGCTTTGTAGGTCGGTCCATGACTGCACCGGGGTCCCCCCCCAGGAGGTGTGAATAATGCCCACGGGCACGTTGAGCGCCTTCTGCAGATTCAGCGCGAAGAAGTAGCCTACCGCCGAGAACCCCCCGGCCGTCCCCGGACTGCACACATCCCAGTGCCCACGGCAGTCAACTTGCGGGGAGCAGGCAATGCTTTTCACTACCGTGAACATGCGGATGTTCGGGTGGTCGGCGGCCGCGATCTCTCGCGCAGCATCCCGCACGTTCGCAACCGGCCACTCCATGTTTGATTGCCCCGAAGCGACATACACCTCTCCCACCACGACGTTCTTGATGGTCAGAGCATTGTTCCCGGCGACGGAGAGCTCCAGCGGTCCGCCCGCGGGAAGGGGGTCCAGCCGTACCATCCACTTCCCCTGCCCGTCAGTCGTGGCGGTAGCCTTGCTTCCGCCCAGCGTGACGGTAACCACTTCCCCCGGCGCGGCCCATCCCCACACCGGGACCGGCAGCTTCTGCTGGACTACCATGTTGTCACTGAACAGAGCTGCCAGGCGCACGTCAGCGTGGACGCCTGGCACTGCGACCGTGAGAAGAGTCAATATCGTGAGGTACTTAACGGGAAAACGCATTAGACCACTTCCCTCTCATACGGTGTCTAGTTACGGCGTGTCACTGCGGGGCGGCAGCAGACAATGCGCCTCCGCAGGTGCCAATTCCTTCTTGCTGCTCACTCCCTGGCGCACGGCCCGCCGAGACATTCAACTCCGTTGAGCAGCACGGCTGCCGTCAGGAGGGCGAAGACTGTCACCTGCGCCAAGGGGAAAAACGTATACTCCGGCGCGACAAGGCGTGCGCCCAGCAGCAGCAGATAGGCGTAGGCCAGCGCCCCGGCTGCCTTGCTTATGGGGCTGGCCAAAGGCCGGAAGTGACTTCTGAGTAGCGTAGACACTTGCAGGAGGAAGACGGCCAGTTTGGCCAAGTAGAGCACCAGGAACTGGTACGCCGGGATCCAACCCGCCGCGTAGAAGGCAATGAACAGGCCGAAGATGAAGCAGAAATCCACCGCCGTATCGAGCGTACGCCCCTCCGGGCGCACCGCACCCTGGCGTCGGGCTACGTACCCGTCGGCGAGGTCCGTCAGCCACGCCGCTACCATACTCGCCAGGGCTAGCACGCCCTGCTGTTCAGCCAGGCCGAATACCACAAGCGGGAGCAGGACCAGCCGTGCGGCGGTAAGGGCATTGGCCGAGGTGAAGAGCGCAGCTGAGGCAGGGGTCGGTTCAGACATGGGCGACTGTCTAGGTGCAACGGGGCGGTGATGACCCCTGCAGGCAGGCTGCGCCGCCCTGCTACCTGCTGGCGATGATCCGGCCCTGCCCGGTGTAGTTCCGGCCCGGGTAGGCCTCCAGATAGCCGACGATGGCGTCAGCCATGGCGGTGGCACCTTGGCGCACAATGTCGTCCTTGCCGAAGATCTGGAAGTACCCGGACCCTCCCTGGGCCAACAAGAGAGGCATGACCACCTCATAGGTCTCTTCCGGCCGGACCGGGCCCTGGGCGTAGGTCAGAGAGACGATGCGATGGTCTCGCGGCTTGCTAACGTCGTACACCACGGTAAGGCCCGACACCTGCAGGAAGGCGGTGTGCGGCAAAGGCGCCCGACTTAGCGACCGTTCCAGCGCCTTGCGGATCTGCGCCCCGGTGAGACGCGACACTGCCCACGTCTCCTCCGGCGTCTGCAGCAGGCTGGCAACCTGAGCGCGCGTGGTCCCTTGCGCGGGGATGGTCCCCGGTTTGAACGAGACCGCCGGAGCTAGTCCGATGACCGTATCCGCGTCAGCGCACAGCGCGTCCGTAGTAAGATCGCCGAACGAGGTCTCCTGCTGATCGCAACGCAAGGTGCTGAACTCCAAGTTCTCTGCGGCGTAGGAGTACACAGCAAGCATGACAAACGCCAGACTAACAATAGCGATGATGGTCCTATACGTGGTTGACATCCTACTCACTCGCCTTCGCCCGCTGACTTGAGTAGATAAGCACGAATGAACTCGTCAATCTCGCCGTCCAGCACGGCAGCGACATTGCTCGTCTCCACGTCAGTGCGCAGATCCTTCACCATCGTGTACGGCTGCAGCACGTAAGACCTGATCTGATTGGCGAAGGAAATCTCCCCCTTCTCTCCACGCAGCCCTTCCAACTCAGCCTTGCGCGCCTCGCGGTCGCGCTGGGCCAACCGCGCTTGCAGGACTTGCATGGCCGCCCGACGGTTGGCGTGCTGAGACCGGTCCCCCTGTGACTGCACCGAGATGCCGGTCGGCAGGTGCGTCAAGCGCACCGCCGAATCGGTCTTGTTGACATGTTGACCACCGGCTCCGCTGGAGCGGAAGGTCTCTACGCGCAGTTCTTCCGGCGGAATACTCACTTCCTCAGACTCCGGCACCTCCGGCAGCACATCCACCGAAGCGAAACTGGTATGTCGGCGCTTGGAGCTGTCAAAAGGCGACAAACGCACCAGCCGGTGTACCCCCGCCTCCGCCTTCAGGTACCCGTAGGCGTACCGCCCCGCCACTCGGAAGGTCACGTTGCGCAGGCCCGCTTGCTCGCCAGGCACGTCCGAGATCAGCTCCACCTGGTAGCCCTGCCGCTGCGCCCACATCTGGTACATGCGCAGCAGCATCGCTGCCCAGTCGCAGGCTTCCGTGCCCCCCGCCCCCGCCGTGATGGTCACAATTGCGCTGCTAGTGTCGTACTTGTCGCTCAGGATGGCCGCCAGCTGCAGATTGTCAAACCGGCGGCGGACCTCAGCTAGGTCGCGCAGCAGTTCGGCCTCCAGTTCGGCGTCCTCCTCCTCGGCCAGCAACTCCGCCAGCGCCTGCAGCGCCCCAATCTGCCGTCCCAGCTCTTCCCAGGGCTGTAGGCTGTCTCGCAGACTACTGATTCGCTGCATCAACTGCTGCGCCGCTTCCGGATTGTTCCACAAGTGTGGCGCTTCGCTCTCCGCTAGTAACCGGTGCAGGTCCGCCTCGCGTGCCGCTAGGTCAAAGACGATCCCTCACTTCCCTGAAGGATTCGGCCAGCACCGCAACCTCTTGGACAGTCTCCGCGCCAATCATGGATATCTCCTGTCGTGCTAACAACTACCTCTTCTTAGACACCGTTCCGTGCTGTAGGTTCTTTATCGCGAGCACGATATCACACCTCGCCGCCTTCCGCAATGGTACGGGCCGGGCACTATGTAGTAGATCGAGCGGTCTGAGTTGACGTTGTCCCCGCCCCTCCGGCAGGGAACTTGCTCTCCCTACCGGGCGTCTGAACCTTTTGGCGTCGAACCGCGCATAACGGTCCGCCACGGGAGACTGATGTTCGATGAAGAGATGTGCCTGGCTTCGCCTTTTTTTGCTGCCGCTGCTGTTCGCTCTCGGCGCGTTCGGGTGGGCCGACTGGCCCTACAATGGCGGTTTTGAGTACTTGGACAAGGGACTGCCCATCGGCTGGGACCTCAAGGGCACCTGGCTAAGCCTGAATCCCGGGGCTCACGAAGGCCGTCGCGCCATCTACCTCGCGAGGGCCATCGCCCGCGCCGGTGACCGTCTGGTCAGCCAGGGCTACCGCCTGGCCTGCCCCGGGGATACTCTCACTCTCCATGTCGCCTACACCGCGGAACGCGGGGGAGCGCTGATCGGTCTGCTCCCCTGCGATGCTCTGGGGCAACCGCTGAGCGAAGCCGCTATCACCGTCTCCCTGCCGGACACCGAGACCTGGCGCACAGTGTCTCAAAGCATCCTGCTCCCGGCAGAGTCATGTCCCAACGGCACTGCGGCTGTGCGCGTGGTGCTGGGAACGGACTGTCCGGGGGAAGAAGTGCGGTACGACGGAGTCAACCTTACCGGGTCCGCAATCTCGTCTGTCCCGGGAGGCCACCGTTCTTTCCCCGCGATAGATGCCTTCGCTCGACCCAATCTGCTCAGAAATCCCGAGTTCACTAGGACGCCGGGCGGCACCCTGCTGGGCTGGGCCCTGCTGGGACCGGACGCAGGCGAAGCCTGTCCGTCGTCGCCTCCCAATGGCGGCCTTGCCCTGAAGGCTGGCGACAACCCCGTGGCATGGCTTTCGGAGGAAGCCTGCATCGATGCCTCCCTACCCTATGAATGCAGTGTCCAGTTGGCCGAGCCCTACCTGGCTGTCCCGGGCCTGTGGCTCCTGGCGCGGATACGAGATGCTGCCGACCCCCAGGCTGTCTGGATGCAGGTCTCCCGCACGTGGACGGCCGATGAGGGGTCGCAACTCACCCTCAGCTTACCGCGCCTATTCCTGACTCCCCGAGCCGGTTTGGTGGAGGTAGCAGTAGGGACGCGGCCTGGGTCCGGGGAAAGCGCTACAATTCTCCGAGCAGTGCTGCGTCCGCAGCCGGTCACCATGGGCGTTCGCCCGGTCGCCATGGCGGGGGATTTTCCCCGGCCCAAGGACGTGACCCTGTTCATCTCGGCCGTTAACAACACGCTCCGGGGCCTGCAGCCCATGGCCTACATGAAGGTCTTTGACGCCGAGGGGAAGGTTGCCTACTACGAGCCGCGCCCGGTCAAGATCAGCGCCCAGAGCGCCGGCTACTTCCCCCTCAAGCCCAAGTTGCAGGGAGCCGGTGACTATCACCTGCTCGTCCGTCTGATGGAGAAAGGCCAGGACTTGGGTAGTGCGACCTACGCCTTCAGAGTTCTCGACAGTTAGAGCTTGGGCACCCATACGGGGGCAAGCCCGCCGTTGATTTGCCGGGGACTTACGAACCTGACGTTTCGGGTCGCAAGCAAGGTCCCTGTGCTGGCCCTAACGCTGACGTTGCATGGCGATGGTACCTACGTCCAGCCGGTCTTCCTCAGGGGGCTCCTCGTCTAGCCACACCTCGACACGCCGATCGCCATAAAGAAAGGCGCCGTTCACCACCACTTCCACGCACGCGCCTGGGCGATCTCCGTCTCGGTCTAGACGCGTCTCAAAAGCTCCGGAATGATCGGCGCGGCCTGACCACTCGGCGTAAACCTCCTCACCGTACCGCACGGCGACCCTCACCGACCAAGGCTGCGAGTATACCCCCAGGGCGTCGCGCCACTGGCAGGGGGTAACCCGACCACTAACGATAAGTGGCTGCTGTCCCTCGGTCCCGGGAGTCTCAGTGACAGCCTCTCGGATCCCCACCGTCGCCAGGACCATCACCATGCACAGGATGGTGCGTCCCATTGCTGCACCTCCCCCAACTGGCTTGCTAGCCCTCCCCTGTCCTCTCATAGTCTAGCCCTCCCGCACGAACGGGTCAAGGGCCGCCCGAAGCCCCCGGTTGACTGTCGTGCATCTAACGTATATAATGAAATCGGAGGGCGCGCCGATCCTCCCGCGGTGCGCCGGCAGTAGGGGGGAGGGAGTCCCGGTTGCGGCGCCGTGCAGACGCTAGAAAGCCGACCGGGGCAGGCCATCCGAGCAAGGAGGCGCCCTATGCGTGCGCAGACCTGGCGACTACTGTTGTGCCTGGCGCTATCGTGTCTCCCGATCACAGTCTGGGCATCCGAGCCGAGTCCCTCCGCTGCTGAGCCTACCTCACTGGCTTCCTCTTCCGGCGAGGCCGGTACGGAGGTATTGGCGGCCCACTCGACTGCCTCTGATGTCGTCCCCCTGGATCACTGGGCCTATGACGCTGTCCGCAAGCTGACGGAGCTGGGCGTCATCATCGGCTACCCCGACGACAGCTGGCACTGGAATGCCGCCATGACGCGCTATGAGTTCGCCATGGCGATCTCCCGCCTGCTGGACATGATGAAGCTCAAGCCGCCCGGCCCTCGGGGTCCTGCTGGGGATCCTGGTCCCGCCGGTGCGACTGGACCGGCCGGGGCTGTCGGTCCCGCCGGTCCTGCGGGGCCCGCCGGCCCAGTCGGCCCCACCGGTCCTGCGGGTCCCGCCGGCCCGCCTCCCAGTCCCGCCGAGATTCGCCGCCTCGTGGAGCAGCTGACCAAAGAGTTCGCTACGGAGCTGTCCAACCTGCGCCAGCGCACGAAAGATCTCTCCGCCCAGGTGGCCGACCTGAACCGTCGCTTGGACCTGCGCGCTCGGCCTTCCGACTGGAGCGGCCTGATCGAGTACAAGTTGGGCTTCGCCGGTCCCCGCATCACCTCGGACAACCTATTTGACGTGCTCATGGTCGAATTGGCCTGGGACCGGATGCAGGACCGGGACCGTGCCCGAATCGCTCTGCGGTACAAAGACACGGTCGTCCCGCTGTCCGTACTCGGTGGTCCGGGGCGCAGCAGTTACGACACCGGGGAGCACCCGCGCTACATAGATTCCCCCGGCGCGTACGAGAACGGTTACGGGCCCGAGGCGCTGTGGGTTTCTGAGGCCTGGTATGAGCGCAACATCGGCGAAGGCCGCTGGTGGCGCGGGGGACGTCAGTTTCAGCAGTACGGACTGGGCATTCTCGCCAACAACGAACGCCGCGCCCAGCAAGGGGCCCGCCTGCACTACGAGCGGTGGCCCCATCGCCGTCTTGCGTGGGACCTGTTCTATGGCGGCTCTGAGTACGACTGGGCGCTGGAGCGCCTGGATCCCCCCAACCGGTTCATTGACTTCGGCGATGAGTACATCTTCGCGCGCCTGGCCTACCAGCGGCCGCGCTTCGTTCTGGCGCTGAACTGGCTGCCCAACGGCGTCGGCGGGGAGCGGGCGCTCAGTGGCGACTTCGCCTGGCGCTGGAGTGGCGATAAGTGGCTCCGCTACGAATACGCGCGCCAGTTCTACCACGCTAACCGCCCCAACTGGAAGGGCAAGAACGATCCGGATGCCCACATGGGCCTCTTTGATGTTCTCAAGTCCAAGAAGACTTGGTTGCAGCTCTGCTATTCCAACGTGGATGCTGAGTATGATGTACAGTACACTATCCTGCATCCCTTCTATGAACCCTTCCAGCATTTCCACCCCACGGTTCCGGACCCCAACGGCGGGGTGAAGGACATCATGCTCGAGTGGGAACGCTGGCTGTACAACCCGCCGGCCATCACCAACCTGATCTTCATGGGCTTTAACGTCTGGACGAAGATCGGCAGCTTCCCCATCCGGGGCACTTACTACCATGTCGATACCCGCAGCTCGTTCTTCTCCGATTCACCTATTGCTACCAACGCCGACGGTTGCGTGGGCTTTGACGACCTGTGGGCCATCTGGGTGTATATTCCCGCCACCAAGACCACCAACGTGTACCTGGTTTACGGTCAGCAGCTCCGCTCCGGAGCCACCTTCCCCGATGCCTCGGCGTCCTTCGGTAACCAGAGCCTGCTGATGATGGGGATGGACATCAACTTCTAGCCGGCTTGGGTCTGGTCGTGCCGGCAGCCCCGGTGGTTCACATGCCGCCGGGGCTTTTCTCTGCGAGGGAGGATACCGCTGAGCCCGGCAGGAATTGGCGTGCACCCTCAAGGCTCCCCGGCCCCGGCTGGCTTCGTGACGAGACCGGCGGCCGGTGAGCAGGAATACGGGAAGGACACCATGACCGGCACTCTGACTGTGTGGACGGACCATGACTTGGGGATCATCAGCCCCCGTCTCTACGGTAGCTTCGCCGAGCACCTGGGCCGCTGCGTCTACGGCGGGCTCTGGGTTGGGAAAGACAGTACCGTCCCGAATGACGGCGGCCTGCGCACTGCCGCCGTCGAAGCCCTCCGCGTCCTACGGCTGCCGGTGCTGCGTTGGCCCGGCGGCTGTTTCGCCGACGACTACCACTGGGAATGGGGCATCGGTCCCGAGCGCCGCCCGCGCCGTAACCTCTGGTGGAGCGGTCCGGAGAGCAACGCGTTCGGCACCGGCGAGTTCCTGGAGCTTTGCCGCGCCGTCGGCTGCGAGCCCTATCTCTCGGTCAACGTCGGCTCTGGTACTGTCGAAGAAGCCGTCAACTGGATGGAGTACTGCAACTCCTCGCAGGTGAGCAGCTACGCCAACCTCCGCCGGGCGCACGGCCGGCGTGAACCCTACGGCGTACGCTACTGGGGTATCGGTAACGAGAATTGGGGTTGTGGCGGGAATATGGCCCCCGAGCAGTATGCCTACGAGTGCCGCAAGTTCGCCTGCTTCATGCACAAGATGGGGCGAGACCTGGAGGGTGGCGCCTACCTCATCGCCGCCGGCCACGATGACCTGCGCTGGAACTACGAGGTCCTCCGCCACCTGGAGGGCGCCCTCTCCCTGCTCTCTGCCCTTTCCATCCATATGTACCGCTCCGGCCACCCTGTGCACGGGGCCAGAGTGAACACTATCGACGACTCCCCGGAGCACTACTACCGCCTGCTGGGCGAGATCGTGGACATGGAAGAGCGTGTCCGCAAGACCGCCGATCTGCTCGATTACTACTCTGGCCCCGGCCACCGGCTTGACCTCGTGGTGGATGAGTGGGGCACCTGGTACCACGACGCCGACCAGGGCTTGTGCCAGCAGAACCCCCTCAAGGACGCTCTGTTCGCTGCCGCTGCCCTGCACATGTACCAGCGCTATTGCCACGCTGTCAGCATGACCAACTTGGCCCAGACCGCCAACGTGCTCCAGTCGTTCCTGCTCACCCGCGGCTCGGATACGGTGCTCACGCCTACCTATCACGTCTATGAGATGATGAAGAGCCATCAGGAAGGTACACTCTTGGCCAGCCGCGCCGTCTCTGCGAATCTGGCCGACGACCGAGGTCGTGAGTATGATGCCCTGAGCGTATCTGCTTCCCGCTCCGTGGACGGTAGGCTACTCACCCTCTCGGTCGTCAACCTCAGCGGGGAGGAAGACTGCGCCGCCGAGGTGAAACTGTCGGGTCTGGAGAAGGTCGGCTCGGCCAGGGCACGCCTGCTCACCTCCGCTGGCCTGGCGGATGTGAACGACTTTGAGGATGGCGAACGCGTGGCGCCGCGGGAGACGGCAGTGCAGGCCGCGATTCCCAGTTTCGTTCATACCTTCCCGGCCAAGTCGCTGACTGTAATAGAGGTGACCTTGTAGGGGCGACTGCCAGGTCAGCTGAGTCGTCTACCAGTTCTCGGCGGCCCAACAGCCGCGCCCCTACGCCAAACATCCCACAGGAGGTTCCCATGCCCTTCGGACTGATCCACTACAACGCGCCCGGTGATACTCTCGAGGAATTCCTCGACTTCGTGGCCGATGCCGGCTTTGATTGCGTGGAGATAGCCACCGCCGACGTCTGGCCTCAGGAAGAGAAGAACCCGGAGGCCAGAGCGCAGCAAGTCGCGCAGATGCTGAAGGATCGTGGCCTGTACGCTTCCTCGCTCACCGCCGGCAACAACTTCTGCCAGGACAAGGAACCGGCCATCCGCGAGCAGGTAGACCGGATGCAGCGCGTTTGCGGCCTGGCCCAGATCCTGGGCACCGACACGCTGCGCACCGACGGCGGCTGGCCTGGCGATGATCCCCGCCCCACCCTCGAGTGGGTCCCCTGGATGGTCGAGTGCTTCACCCGCTGCCTGGACTTCATTGAGCCCCTGGGCATCAAACTGGCCATAGACAACCACGGCTACGTCACCAACGAGTGGCCCATCCAGCTCATGATCTTCGAGCAGGTCAACTCCCCCTTCTTGGGCGCCAACCTGGACACGATGAACTATCGCTGGTTCGGCCACAGCGTGGAAAAGCTCCGCGAGATCTACGAGGCCATTGCCCCGTACGTGATGCACACCCACTTCAAGGACGGCACCGGCAGCCGCGCAGAGTACCGGGGGACCGTGCTGGGCCAGGGGGAAATCCCACTGGAGTGGGCGATCGAATGTCTCAAGAACGCGGGCTACGAGGGCGCCTGGACCGCCGAATACGAGGGCCCGCGCGACGACGGCACCGGCTACCGCCAGTGCCTAGCCTGGCTCAAGGAGCACGTCTGAGTCTGTGTGGGGTGGCTTCCATCCTGCCCCTGACCTAGGGATGGTTTGGGCAGCCCGCTGCCCATTGCTTCTTGACAGGTAGGAGGGGAGAGGCCGGATAGGTTACTCGTCCGTGCCCGTGCGGGACAAACGCTACCGCGCCTGCTGATCATGCGCCTCACCGTCAACCCTGATCTCTGCACCCTCTGCGGCATCTGCGCGCGCGCCTGTCCCGCCGACATGATCCGCGAGAAGGAGGGCCGCCTCAAGATTGGCCGCATCATGTGCATCGAGTGCGGCCATTGCGTCGCCCTGTGCCCCGAAGGCGCGATCATGGTCGAGGAGGGCGGGGAGTTCTCCTCCCCGGACGGCCTACCCGTCTCTCCGGAAGCCCTCCGCGCGCTGATCCTGCGCCGCCGCACCATTCGCCGGTACCAGCCGCGGCTCGTACCACGAGAGCTCCTCGAGCGGATGCTCGACGCCGCCCGCTGGACGCCCACGGCGGCCAATTGTCAATGCCAGACCTTCACCGTCATCACCGACCCCGCCCGCCGCGACGCCCTGGCCGCGCAGATCGCCGACTTCTACCGCCTCTACTCCGAGATTCTGGCGGATAAGGAGCACAGTGCAGAGCGCCTCGCCGCGCTGGGGTTGGATCCGTCTTTCGGGATGCACCCGCACATGCAGGCTGCGGTGCCCGCTTTCGTCAAGCACGTGGGCGCCGGGCATGACCGTCTCTTCTTCAAAGCGCCGGCGGTGATCATCGTCCACGCCGACGTAAACGAGGTCCTGCCGGACACCGCCTGCGCCTTCGCCACCATGCTCCTGGCCCTGACGGCCGAGAGTCTCGGCTTGGGCACGTGCATCACTGCCTATGCCTCGGAGGCTCTCCGTGCTCGGTACGACCTGCGCGCCGACCTGGGCCTGCCGGATTCGCACCAGGTCTACCACGTCTTGACCGTCGGCTACCCGGCGGAGGACTACCGCCTGATCCCGCCCCGCAAGTCCGCGCGGGTCCATTGGCTATAGTCCGCTGTCCAGAAGGGGTTCCCCATGCGCAGCCTGCTGATCGCAGCACTGGTTTTCGCGCTCGTTGCGCCCTTGACCGCCCAGACCGTCATCTTCCAGGACGACTTTGAACAGAGCGCTCCCGGTCCGCTCGGCGCGCCCTGGGAGCCGCAGGTCACCCCGGGTAACTCCGCCACCGTGGCTGCGGAGGCGGCCTCACCGTATGACGGGGGTAAGCAGGGTCTGCGGCTCTATGATCAAAGCCGCGACCAGAGTCTGGTCGCTGCCTGGCTGCGGCTGCCGGAGAAACTGACTAGTGGAACTGTGACGTTGGAGTTCGACGCTCGCGTAGACAGCACGGAATCATCCCTGGGCGCTTATCTTATGGCAGTAGTGGACAAGCCGGGCGGAGGGGCAGAGTGGTGGACCTCCACCGGCACGAACCTGGGAGGCGTCGAGCAGGCCGACCAGGGGCGGATCACCACCATCGCGGGCGACTACTCCCGTACTCCGGTCTGCCCGATTGAGGCCGATGTCTGGTATCGCATCCGGCAGGTGTATGTGATTGGGAGTGATGTGCTGGACGTCTACGTCACGGGCCCGGACGGCGCGGAGCGGGCCTACCCCAAGCGCACGGCCTGGGGCTCGCACCCCTACCTGGACCGTCTGCTCTTGGGTTCGGGTGGGTATAGCGGCCTGGGGAACATGGATGCGGACAACGTGAAGATCACCCACACACCGGGGCCTCGGGTGCAGCTGGTAGACCCCAACGGCCCGCCTATCCCCTCACCCCAGACTGCTGGGGAGCGCTTCGCCGCCGCCCGGGAGGCAGCCGACCAGGCCTCGCATGGTGCCGCCATCCGCCAGGGCTTCTGGCTAGCGGCATTCGACTCGCTCACCGAACTGTTCCCCGATACGTTCTCCTCTCGGCCCCTCTCCGCTCCGATCCGGCTCTCCGCCGCGCGGGGGGAGGCGGCGTCTTGCCAGCTATTGATCAGCGCGATCCGCGAGCAGCCGACGATAACCGTGGAGGCTGGGCCACTCCAGGGGCCGGGCGGCGCTAGCCTGCCCGCCTCGCAACTGGACCTGTGGCTGGTGGGCTACGAGCAGAGCGGGCGCCTGGCTGACCGGGCGCCGGATCGCGAGTGGTGGCCGGAGTTCCTGCTCCCCTTCGCTGATCTTCGGGTACCGCCCGGGCAGAGCCGTGCCCTCTGGCTGACCGTCAATGTCCCTCGCGACGCCAGAGCGGGCGACTACCAGGGCCTCGTCACTCTCGCCTCCGGCGCCGAGCGGATGGAGGTGCGTCTGCGCCTGCACGTCTGGGATTTCGCTCTTCCCGTACGGCCTGCGCTGGAGAATGACAACTGGTGGTGCGTGGACGAGTACAACGGCTACGACACCTACTTCGACCGCCGCAGTTTGGCCGATTACGAGGAGAACTGCCGCTTCCTCAGCAAGTATCGCACCTCCTGCGCGCTCACGGGCAATGACCCGCTGCCCGACTTGGTCAAGATCACCCGCACCGGACCGGAACGGTACGAGTTCGACTTCTCGCAGTTTGACAAGTACCTGGAGATCGCCTTTCGCTACGGGACCAACGGCTGGAACCCGAACATGTCCTGCAATTCCGGCTTTGTCGCCTACCTGGCCGGAGGACTGTGGTTTGACGTGAAGGGGATAGACGCGGTCACCGATCAGGAGGTGGTGCTGGTTCCCCGACGGCAGTTGCAGTTCGCTAACCACGAGGAATGGCACAAGCAGTTGGTCATAGACATCAACCAGCCGATATCGCGGCAGTTCTGGAAGGCGTACGTCGCGCACCTGAAGGCGAAAGGCTGGCTGGAGGCGTGCAACTTTGAGTTGATGGATGAGAATGAGGGCACCGACCACTATGTCGCGGTGCACCGGGCGTTGCACGAGCTGGTGCCGGAATTGCGGCTGATGTCCTACGGAGCCGGGCCGGTCAGTCACCCCAAAGCCATCGGGATCAACGGCACCTGGGCGCCGCTGCTCTCGCGGGTGCCGCTGGAGGCGACCGCTATGGCAGAGCGCCGCGCGGCGGGAGACCGGGTCTGGATGTACGTCTGCGGAGCGCGCAAGTCCTCTCAGCGCGGACACACGGCCGACATCTACATGAGCGACCCGCCCCTGGATCGGCGCATCCTGGCCTGGCAGTGCTGGAAGTACAACCTGCAGGGCTTTCTCTTCTATGCCAACAACCAGTGGAAGCCGCACCTGGACAGGGATCCGGCCCAGTTTGACTTCCCTGTCTTGCCCGTGCAATACTGGGACCCGGACAATCGGGGCGCCGTGGCTGCCGACGTGGGGCGCATTGTCTACCCCTGGAAGCAAGCCGACGGTAACTACCGCTTGATCCCGGGCATCCGGCTGGAGAACCTGCGCGAGGGCCTGCAGGATTTCGACTACCTGTACCTGCTGCAACAGAAGAACCCAGAGCACCCGCTGCTCACCCTCCCGCCGGAGATTGTGGAGGATACCGTGGCCTGGACCAAGGACCCTGGGGCCCTCCTCGCCTACCGGGAGAAACTGGCGCGGGCGATCGAGGGGCAGTAGCGCCGCGCCGGAGACATCCGGCATGGAGGTAGAGATGACGTCACGAGACTTGATCCGTCGTGTGCTGGAGCGCGACCGTCCCGAGCGTATCGGGATGAGCTTCAGCGACTATGAAGGGCGGCCCCGACTAAACGATCTGGGCTGGATGGGCATGGCGCCTGCGCCGGAGTTTGCCGAACGTCGCTGGGAGCCCGACGGAGACGGGGGTGAGATTCTCCGCGACGAGTGGGGCTTGACCTGGCGCCGCATCCCCGGGCGTACCTCCCAGGGAGAGGTAATTGAGCCGGCGCTCAAGACCTGGGACGACCTGGACACTTATCGTCTGCCCACCCATGATGATCCCTCGCGCTACGCTCACCTGGAAAAGGCACGGCAGGAGCAGGCGGACAAGTACGTCCTGGGCGGCATCGCCGGCTGCGCCTTCAACCAGGCCCGCTACCTGCGGCGACTGGAGCAGTACCTGGAGGACTGCGCCGGGGCGCCGGAGCAGGTGCGGCGGCTGAACACCATGTGCAACGAGCTGGCAGTTCGGCAGGTAGAAATCTATGCCAACCTGGGTGCCGACGGGGTATTCTTCTGCGAGGACTGGGGCACCGAAGACCGCCTCCTGGTCAGCCCGCGGATGTGGGATGATCTCTTCCGCCCGTGCTTCCGCAGACTGATTGACCGCGCGCACGAGTTGGGTTTGACCGTGTGGATGCACTCCTGCGGATTCATCAAAGACATCGTCCCGCGCCTGGCGGAGCTGGGGATGGATGTGCTGCAACTGGACCAGCCGGAGCTGAGCGGCCTGCAGTTCCTGGCCCAGTTCGACCGCCTGACCTACTGGTGCCCGGTGGACATCCAGAAGATCCTGCCGACCGGCAACAAAGAGCTTATCCAGTCGCGCGCGGGAGAGATGATCCGGGTGCTGGGCGGTCGTGGCGGTGGCTTCATCGCCAAGGACTACCCGGACAACAAGTCGCTGGGGTGCGACCCGCTTTGGCAGCACTGGGCCTACGAGGTGTTTGCGGAGGAAGGCAGGTACGGACGGCCATGACCCCTCGCGAACGTCTCCTCGCCGCCATCCGCCACCAGCCGGTGGACCGACTGCCCTGCGACATCTGGGCCACCGGTGAAGTCTGGGGCATGCTCGGCGAGCACTTCCAGGAGGAAGACCCGCTGAAAATCCGCGACCTCTTGGGCATAGACGGCATCTGTGGAGCCGGCGCCCCCTATACGCGGCAGAAGTCCGCATCGCCGGAAGGGACGCCCGTGGGACTCTGGGGCGCCTGGGGCCGCACCATCACTCTCCCCACTGGCGGCACCTACCACGAGCAGGCCTTCTACCCGCTCAAGCACGTCACCGACCTTCGCGAGCTTGACGACTTCGACTGGGAAGACCCCAGCGACTACGACTTCGCGGCTGTCCGCGAGACCGCAGAGAGGCTCCACGGTCGCTTTGTTGTCGAAGCCGGGTACATTGCCCCCTTCGTGGACCTCTGGACCCTCTTCGGCCAGGAGACCGCGCTGCTCAACCTGGCCCTTCGTCCCGAACTGATCGAGGCCGTGCTGGACCGCACCATGGCCTACCGCCTGGCCCAGCATCGTTTGCTCTTCGAGGCCTGCCGCGGTGTCATTGACCTCACCCAGGTCACCGACGATTTCGGCTCGCAGAACGGCCTGGTCATGAGCCACGCCACCATCCGCAGCCTCTTCTGGCCGCACTACCGCAACGCCATCAAACTAGCGCGGGAGTATGGGCTGGTTGTCTTTCACCACGACGATGGGGGGATGTTCGAGATTATCGGGGACCTCGTGGAGATGGGCGTGGACGTCCTCAACCCCATCCAGTGGCGCTGCGCGGGCATGGACCGGGCCCGCATGAAGGCTGAGTATGGCGACCGGCTATGCTTTCACGGCGGGGTGGACACGCAGTACACCATGGCCTTCGGCACTGCTGAGGATGTCCGGCGCGAGGTGCGGGAGAATATCCGTCTGCTGGGGAGCGACGGGACCGGCTACATTGTGGCCCCTTGTCACAACATCCAGAGCGGCACCCCCCTGGAGAACGTGTTGGCCTTGTACGCAGAGATCGCCGGAGGGTTTGACTGAGGCCTGACTGGGGTATATACTCAGCGGTGACAATATCTTTGCGTTTTCTTGACCTGCTCCCCCCCCAGAATGACCGACATAATATGGTGTCGGGAACCTCGAGGGGGCTTTCGGCTTATGACAACCGCTAGACGACAGCTAGGCAAGCGCACCGGTTCAGTCTACGCGATGGTCATCCTCGCCATGCTTGTGCTGGTGGGCATGGCCGCCTTCTCCATGGACATAGGGAGAACCATCCTGGCCGCGCAGCGCGCGCAGGAGGTCGCCGACGCCGCGGTCCTGGCCGCGACCTGCCAGCCTATGATCGGCGCCACCGCCCAGGCCACCGCGCGGATGGGCGATACCGTCACCGCCAACAACCAGGCCCGCGGCCCGGCCGTGACCTACACCTCCGGTGACGTCGTCTTCTACAGCGTCGGCCAGTACGTGGCGGGCTACGGTACGCTGGGGCCCTACGAAGAGGCGGTGAAGCTCACCACCCGCGTGGACGTGCCCTACTACTTCACCAAGATGTTCGGCCTGAACGGGACGACGGTCGCCCGGCGCGCCACGGCGGTCCGCACCTTCGCCCTCGGTTCTCCCATCGCTCCCATGTGGGTAAGCTGGGAGACGCAGTACCTCTTCGGTCAGCAGCAGCAGTTGCTCATGGCCGATGGGCCGCACTATGCCAACATCCCCGGTAACTTCGGCTGGCTGTGCCCCCTCACCGGATCCAACGACTTTCTCACCCTCCTCTGCGGCTACAACTGCCCACCGGCAATGATCACCGGCAACTACGTCACCATCGGCCAGACCGTGTACGCCTACACCGGTGTGTCCGTTGGTCAGTGGAAGTCGGCTCTCCTTCAGTCGAACGACGGAACGGCGCGGCTTCAGCGTGCGAGCCAGCCGCCCTACGACACCGACACCTTCGAGAACTACCACAAGGACAACCCGCGGATCATCATCATCCCGATGGTTCAGTACTTGGGCGGCACGGGCAGCAACGCCGCCTTCCTGATCAAGCGCTTCGGGGCCTTCTGGCTGGAGTCGGTAGACGCCGGCTCGGGCAAGTCAATTATCGGCCGGTTCATCAAATTCCAGACTTCCACCGGCGTCTGGGGGGATCCCCTCGCGGAAGACACCGGCCTGTGGACGGCCAAGCTGGTCAAGTAGCAGACTGGACGACCTGAGGCAGGTATCACGGGGCGCGAGCAATCGCGCCCCTTTCTGCGTCCGGACGAGGACAGGCTGAGCTAGCCTGCCTACCAGGACTGGTCGAGCCTGTACCCTATTCCCACCGGTGCCAGCGTCTCCGTGCTCACCTGCCCGTCCTCGACCGTGAACAGGCTCCGATGGCGGGCCTGCAGCTCCGGCGCTGCGTTCGGCAGGAACTGCCGAGCGTTGTACTCAAACCCCATCAGCGTATTGATCCGCGCCGCCAGCCCCGCCTCGTGAACCAGCGACAGGCCGGGGTTGGTCAAGTCCTGCAGGGTGTAGACCATCCCGAACTCGGTACACATGGCGACGTACAGCAGGCTGGAAGAGTGCCCCTTGCAGGTCTTGAGTCCCACGCCCGACCAGCCCAGCTCGCGCGCCAGTCGCACCTTGTCCACGTCCGTGATACCCTCGTCCGCTACCACCGGCTTGTACTTCGTGATCTCCCGCATGTCGAACCGGTGGGCCGACAGGTCCCGCTCGGTGGGCTGCTCCACGTACAGCAGCGCCTCATAGGCCGCCGGCGAGCGCACCTGCAACTTCTCCAGGTACTCGACTACCGAACCCGGATCAGGATTGTTCTCGTTCGAGTCCGTGGACAGGTAGAACCGGTTGCCGATCCCCCTCCGCTCATAGGTCTCCGCGATAACCTCCGCCACCTGGGCGGTGCGTTCCACATCCCAATCCACGTCGCTCCCCACCAGTTTCACCTTGAAGCAGCGCAGCCTGTCCCTCTCGATCCACTCCTCCAGGCTCACCGGCAAACCGTCCTGGGGGTCTTCCTCGGTGACCTCGGACCGGCGTAGCTTGTCCACCCCACCCACCAGATGGAAGATCGGCAGCGTGGGCTTGTACGCCGGGCGCAGGTAGTCGCTCAGATACTTGCCCGCGAACTCAGGACCGCACCAGACCGCCAGATCATGCCCCACGAACTCCGGACCGTAGCCGTCGTAGGAGCAGATGCCGTTGGCCCGGCCGAAGGCATCGTGCAGCGCGGCGTCGGCTGGACTGGCGCACACCAGCCCGGCCAGGAGCGGGAAAGGCTCCGCCAGCATGTGCGCCTCGGTGACTTCCTTCGCCAGCAGGGGAATCTCGGGCTTGCAGTGCAGATACAGGTCAATCGGGTGAGTGAACTCTTCGTGGGTCAGGAGCAGGTCACAGAACCGCTGGGCGAAGTCGCGCATGGCCGCGTCGCGAATCTCGTGGGGAACCTGGCCGGGATAGGCCCACAGATCGGAGAGCAGGATATACCCGTAGCCGTCGGCCACGTTCCCGCCGCGCGTCTCTACCCGAGCGCGCACGGTCAGGCCGGTGATGGCGCGCACCACTCCCACTCCGAACTTCAGCGGTGTGCGAAACACCTCGTCGGCAAAGTCGGCTTCGATCTCCAGCAGGCGGATGTCGGATCGCATGGTTGCGTGGACCTCAGACTCTGGATGTAGGGACGCGTGTTCTCCGTCCGCGGCACAGGCACGCCTGCCTGCGACTCCGCCGCCGGCCCGTCTCGAGGCAACCGTCAAGGCTTTTTCATTTTCGGATCCGGGCGCTCTGGTGAGTAGTCGAGCGATTCTCTCGGCCGGATTCCCGATTCCCGAGCCCCCCTTCCCTCCTTCCCCCCTCCCTATCAGGGAGGGGGGCAGGGGGGTGGGTTCGGCGCCGGCGACGCGCGAATCAGACAATGAGAAGCTCCTGGGCAACCGTGGCACGGGCCTGCAGGGATGACTCCCGTCCGATCAGTTTCCTTCCGGAAAGAGAGGGAAGATGCCGTCTGATGCCTCCTCCTCTTCCTCGCCGTCTTCCTCTTCGTCCTCGCCGAGTGTGTCTAGGAAGCTGGAGACCAGCGACATGAGGTCCCCGTCACTCGTGGGATCGGGCATGATGCCGGTTTCCGGGATCTTTGGCATATACAAATAGTAGTCAAACTCCAGTGTCAGCGCCCGGTGGAGGTACTTCCAGGCCTCGATGAATTCCTCCTCGGAGACCTGGAAGACCGTCTGCCAGTGCTCAGGGCTTGCCAGGGGCATCAACCGCCAGGGACCGGTCTGATAGCAGATCGCGGCCAACAATGCGTCCTCCCTCGGCGATAGACCGCAGCCGTTCTCCGGCTCCCCTCTCTTCTGCAAAGAGAGGTGACCAGGGCGGTGAGACCTCTGGCGCAGCACTCGCCAGGCGGTGATTGCGCAGGCCGCGGATCGCCAGCCACGCGGCAGTCCGTCCATGGCAGTCACCAGGCGCAGTTCGGCAGGGGACAACCGGGCCCGTGCCGGCAGGAGCAGCTCCGGCTCCGGGCGATGCGGAATACTCTCCAGGTATTCGACGTGCTCCACGGTACTAGCCAGGGCCAGCCCGCTCCGCAAAACGTTCTGCAGCGGGTAGGGCGGCTCCTGCGACTGTACGGTCGTGAAAGGCATCGGGCCCGACGCGCTCAGCGTTATCCCCTCAAACAGAAAGTGCCCCGGGGGATTGTCCGTTCCTACCAGCAGGTAATCGTCACAAGCCAGTCCGTCGTCGAGCAGCTGCTGTACTCCTTCCGGGCCGTACAGTCCCTCGGCTACAGCCAGCACTGAATGGGGACCCCACAGCCCCTCCCAACCCGCGGCCTTCCCCTGCAGTAATGCTTCCAGCGCAGTCTCGCAGACACTCAGCGCCTCGTCACGAGCGGAGCCAGGAGTATCTTCCATGGCGCTATCCTTTCCCAGACTGGGACCGAACAAGGAGGTCTTTCTCCGCTGTCGGCAGTTTTCCTGCGCGAGGTATGAACAATCCGCCACCGGACTCGTCCATTGTCTTGATAGTTGAGTGTATTACTATCAAGTTTCTGGGCAACTAACCTCAGAAAAAGTGCTATGCGATGGTTGACAGCAATAGACTCAACTTAGTATCATGCAGGTCACTAAAGCTCCGTGCGGATTCGCCTACGTGGTATCCGAATGGAACTTGCGTCAGGCCTTCCGCACTGTGACCGATGCATTCCTGTAAGAAAAGGTGAGGACAAGTGGCTAAGGCAGTCGGCATTGACCTGGGCACGACCAACTCTTGTGTGGCCATCATGGAAGCGGGGCAGCCCAAGGTGATCATCAACCCTGACGGCGAGCGCATCACGCCCTCTGTGGTGGCCTTCTCTAAGACCGGTGAGCGCTTGGTCGGGCGCTCGGCCAAACGGCAGGCGGTACTCAATCCGGAGCGGACCGTCGCCTCCATTAAGCGCAAGATGGGGACGCGTGACCGGATAACCATTGACGGCAAAGACTACTCGCCCGAACAGATTTCGGCGATGATCCTACAAAAACTTAAGACGGATGCGGAGGCCTACCTCGGCGAGCCGGTTACGGAGGCGGTCATCACTGTTCCTGCCTACTTCGATGACTCGCAGCGCACCGCTACAAAGCAAGCCGGAGAAATTGCTGGTCTCAAGGTGCTGCGCATCATCAACGAGCCGACTGCGGCGGCCCTGGCTTATGGCTTCGGCCAGTCGAAGAAAGAGGCCACCATCCTCGTCTACGACCTGGGCGGCGGGACCTTCGACGTCTCGGTCCTGGATGTGGAGATCGGCGGCGCAGAGGAACGCGACGCCTACCATGTGCTCTCTACCTCCGGCGATACCCACCTGGGGGGAGACGATTTCGACGAGCGCGTGGTCAACTACGTCGCCGAGGAGTTCAAGAAGGAAGTAGGGGTGGACATCCGCAAAGACCGCCAGGCTCTGCAGCGCTTGCGCGAGGCGGCGGAAAAGGCCAAGTGCGAGCTTTCCACCACCATGCAGACCACCATCTCGCTGCCTTTCATTACCTCTGTTGAGGGCGAAGGGCCCAAGCACCTGGAGATGGTCCTGACGCGTGCCAAGCTCGAAGAACTGATCGGCGACCTGATCAATAAGACCGAGACGGCCGTGCTGGATGCCATGAAGGAAGCCAACATCAGTCAGGGCGACCTGGACGAGGTCATCCTGGTGGGCGGCTCGACCCGTATTCCGGCAGTGCAGGAGCTAGTCAAGCGGCTGACGGGCAAGGAGCCCCGCAAGGATCTCAATCCGGATGAGGTAGTGGCGTTGGGCGCTTCCATCCAGGCTGCGGTTCTGGCAGGGGGCACTCAGGATATCGTGCTCATGGATGTCACCCCGCTTAGCCTGGGTGTGGAAACGCTGGGCGATGTCATGGACGTAGTCATCCCGCGCAACACGAATATTCCGACCCGGGAACAACGGGTCTACTCCACCGCTTCCGATTTCCAGACGACGGTAGAAGTGCATGTGCTTCAGGGCGAGCGTGCCCGAGCCTCGCAGAATAAGTCACTGGGCCGTTTCCATCTGGCCGGCATCCCTCCGGCTCCTCGGGGCATCCCACAGATCGAGGTCACCTTTGACATTGACGCCAACGGGATCCTCAACGTCACGGCCAAGGACCGCGCCACAGGTAAGGAGCAGGAGATTACCATCACCGGCTCCGGGCAGCTGTCCTCCGATGAGGTCAGCCGGATGGTGCAGGACGCCAAGGCCTATGAGGAGGAGGACCGCAAGTTCAAGGAGCTGGCCGAAGCCCGCAATCAGGGCGATTCGCTGGCCTATCAACTGGAGAAGACGCTGAATGACCTGGGCGACAAGGTTCCCGAGAGCGACGCGGCCCCCCTGCGCGAGAAGATCGAGGAACTGCGCAGACTGACGCAGGGCGACGACTCCCAGGCCATCCGCAGGGCCATGGATGACCTCCAACAGGCCTTCTCGGCGATCTCGCAGCGGATGTATGAACAGGCCGGGCCCGGTCCGGAAGTTGGCCCCCGGCCGGAAGCGGGCCCACAGGCTGCGGCAGGTGGGCCGGAGGTCATTGACGCCGAATTTGAGGCCGAGGATAAGTAGCGGCTTCCCCAGGAGCCCCCTCTTCCTTGCTGCCGGCAGGGAAGAGGGGGCGGCCGCAATCGAAAACAAACGTTTCACGTGAAACATTCGAAGAGGGAGAAAGCGTCATGCGCAGCATGACATCAGAAGCCTCACGAGCCCTGGACGTGCTTCGCAGGCGGCTCTATCGTCTGCTGGAGAACGGACCAGAGGAGTCCGTCGTTTCGACGGCGAGTCCCTGGACGCCGGCCGCCGAGATTGGCCTCGCCGCGGACAGGCTTGTGTTGCTGGTCGAGTTGCCTGGAGTGAAGCGCGATCAGGTGGAAGTGAACATAGAGGGTGCTACCGTAACAGTGAGCGGCGAGCGGCAACGCCCAGCCGAGGACCAGGAGCGCCGCCTTCGCCAGGCCGAGCGGCCCTGGGGCCGGTTCAGCAGGTCGTTTACTTTGCCCTGGCCTCTGGACGCCGACAGCGCTTCCGCGAAACTGGAGGCAGGAGTCTTGACTGTCACGGCGCGGCTCTGTACGCCTCAGGGGGTGAAATCATGAGCCTGCGGTCAGTGGCACCGAGCTGGCGGGAGCTCTGGGAGCTACACGACCAGATGGAGAAGGCCTTCCGCGAACTCACTCCGTCGGCTGAGGGTAGCCCGGTGTGGCGGCCTCCAACTGACGTGCTGGAAGACGCGACGGCCTACTGGATCCGGTTTGACTTGCCTGGTGTGCCGTCTGCGCAGATTACCGTGGAGTTGGGCGACGGCGCTGTGTGGTTGAGCGGCGAGAAGCCTCGGAGGATCGCAGGGGAGCGAGTGCTGAGAAGCGAGGCCCGGTATGGCAGGTTTGGTGCCGTGGTTCCCCTGCCTCGCGACGCGGCGCCGGAGGAGGCCACGGCTCGGTTGGAGACCGGCGTACTGACGGTCAGGGTGCCCAAGAGGGCGGCGGCCGCACGTCGGAAACTGATGATAGAGGTGGGGTAGTCACTCTACCCAAACGCAGCTATGCCATCGGTTGACTACTACGAAATCCTGGGCGTGCCAAGAACCGCTTCTGCGGCGGAGATCCGCAAAGCGTACCGCCGGCTGGCGCGCAAGTACCATCCGGACGTCAACCCTGGGGACGCTGCGGCGGAGGAGAAGTACAAGCAGCTTAGTCAGGCTTACGAGGTCCTCTCCGATAGGGACAAGCGCCAGAAGTACGACCAGTACGGGGCAGCTTTTCAGCAAGCTCAGGCCGGCGGGCAGTGGCAGGGCGGCGATTTCGGCGACTTCGTCTACACCAACTTTGGAGCCGGCAGTTTCCAAGACCTCTTCGGGGATCTGTTTGGCAATCTGGGAGCTCAGGTAGGCCGACAGCGTGCCCGCACTGGCCCGGCGTCGGCCCAGCGTGGGCAGGACATCCACTACCGGCTGAAGGTCAGCTTTGCCGATGCGGTCAAGGGCGCTAAGCGCGACCTATCTTTTACCGTGGCTGACCGGTGCCCGGACTGTGACGGGTTGGGCGGAAGAGCCGAGAGCTGCCCAACCTGCAAAGGCAGCGGCCAGTCGGGACAGCGCGGCTTCTTTGGGATGCCCGCCCCTTGTCCGCAGTGCCAGGGGTCCGGAGAGATTATCATCGAACGCTGTAACACCTGCCGAGGGGGAGGGGAGGTAGTTCGGGAACGGAAACTCTCTCTCAAGATTCCCGCCGGCGTACACAGCGGCCAGAAGCTGCGACTGGCAGGCGAAGGGGGGCGAGGTTTTCGGGGGGGGCCTAACGGAGATCTCATCCTGGAGTTGGAGGTCGAGGATAGCCCTTTTTTCGAGCGTGATGAGCAGGACAACATCACCGTTGAGGTTCCGATCAGTGTCGTTGAAGCGCTGAAGGGCGCGAAAGTGCGGGTGCCCACGGTGGAGGGGCCGGTGACTCTGACGGTGCCGGCGGGGACGAGTAGCGGACAGACCTTCCGTCTCAAGGGGCAAGGGGCGCCCAGGCGTGGCGGTCAAGGTCGGGGCGATCAGTATGTCAGGGTGAAGATCACCACGCCGAAACATCTGACTAAGGAGCAGAGGGAAGCCGTTGAAAGGCTGGCCGCCACGTGGACCGAGGACCCCAGGACAGGGATGCCGGAGAGACTGTAAGAGACTACCGATTAGGGCACGCCCCTTTGTGGCGAGGGCAAGAGAAGGAACTGGAGAGCGCATAAGATGCGAGGCGACAAGGACGAACCCCTTTATCATATCAGCATAGTCGCACGGTTAGTGGACTGTCACCCACAGACCCTGCGGATGTACGAGCGCTTGGGCTTGGTGGTCCCAGAGCGATCCCACGCCAACGTCCGCCTCTATTCGGACGCTGATGTAGAGCGCGTCCGCCAGATCAAGCGGCTCACCCAGGAGATGGGTGTGAACTTGGCGGGGGTGGAGGTAGTACTGCGGCTGTTGGATCGGATGGAACGCATGGAGACGGAGATCGAGCGGCTGCGTCAAGCGCTAGCGCAGGGGCCCCGGGCCTTGGGTCCCGCGCGGCGGCGGGCAGCCAAGAAGGTGGAGGTAGTCTAACGACGCCAGGGGGTTGAATGGAGAGGCCTGAGGTGCCGACTGGGGAAGAAGCGCCGGAGCATCTGCAGATCCCGGTGGGGCGGCTCAGGGCGGTGCGGGAGGGCGAGAGTCCCGGGGTGAAGATAGGGAGGTAACAGCGCTCCGAGCACCGGCGATGGCTGCCGTGGGTCACGCGCGAGCCAATTGAGGAGCCGGACGATCAGGAGAGGCGCACCGAGGGGAGCCCCGAGCGAGACTCAGGCGGGGGAGACTGGGAGCGGAGATCGGACGTGGGAGATACGAAACACAGCAGCGCTACCCCACACTGACGAGACGCCGGTGGCACCGAAAGGAGACGCAGGCTGGAGGTCTGCGCCACGCGGAGTGGTGAATCAATGGACTTTGACAGGCTAACTAACCAAACCAAACAGGCTCTGCAGGCCAGTCAGCAGATTCTGCAGCGCTATAGGCATACCCAGCTTGATGTCGAGCACATCCTGCTGGCCCTGTTGGAGCAGAAGGAAGGCGTTGCCCGCCGAGTGTTGGAGGCGAGCGGGGCGGATGCCGCTGCGGTGATGTCGCAGCTGGAGCGCGAGTTGGCGCGGCGTCCGCAGGTGACCGTAGGGCCGGGGGGGGACACTCAGCAGATCTACATTACGCCGCACACTGACCGCGCACTTAGCAAGGCGCTGGAGGTGGCCGGGCGCTTCGGCGACCAGTTCGTCGCTGCCGAGCACATCCTGCTGGCGATCCTGGAGGACGCCGGCACCGAGGCGGCGCGGATTCTAACTCGAGCGGGGCTGACCGAGGAGAAGATGCTGGCGGCGCTGCAGCAGATCCGCGGCAGTAAAGCCGTGGATTCTCCCGACGCGGAAGCGGCTTACGAGGCCTTAGAGAAGTACTCTCGCGACCTGACGGCGATGGCGCGGGAAGGCAAGCTGGATCCGGTCATCGGGCGGGAGCAGGAGATCCGGCGAGTCATTCAGGTACTTTCGCGGCGGACCAAGAACAACCCGGTGCTGATCGGAGACGCGGGGGTAGGGAAGACGGCGATTGTGGAAGGGCTGGCGCAGGCTGTGGCGTCCGGCGAGGTGCCCGAACCGCTGCGGGACTGCCGTGTCCTGCAACTGGACTTGGCTGGTATGGTCGCGGGGACGAAGTACCGTGGGGAGTTTGAGGAGCGCTTGAAGGCAGTCATTGACGCCATTCGCGGCTCTGAGGGGAAGATCATCGTCTTCCTGGACGAGATGCACACGGTGGTCGGCGCGGGAGGCGCCGAGGGAGCGATTGACGCTTCACAGATGATCAAGCCGGCGCTGGCTCGGGGGGAGATGCGGACCATCGGGGCCACCACCCTGGACGAGTACCGCAGATACGTCGAGAAGGACCCGGCCTTGGAGAGGCGTTTCCAGCCGATTTTCGTGGAGGAGCCTAGTGTTGAGACGACTGTGGAGATCCTCAAAGGGCTCCGCCCGCGCTATGAGGAGCATCACGGAGTGCGCATTTCCGGCGACGCTCTGGTCGCGGCGGCCCAGCTTTCGGCCCGGTACTTGACGGAGCGGCATCTTCCCGACAAGGCCATTGACGTCATTGACGAGGCCGCCAGCAAACTGCGCATTGACACCTATGACTTGCCGCCGCGTCCCGAGGCGTTGCGCAAGGAGATCGCTGCGCTGACCGCCCAAGGAGAGGCGGCCGTTCGAGCGGAACGGTACGAGGAAGCAGCGCGGATCAAGGCCCGGATAGATGAACTGGAGGCGAAACTGCCCGCAGCTGAGGCCAAGTGGGCGGACGTGGGGGAAATCAACGATACGGTAGATGCCGAGGATGTGGCGGCGATCATCGCCTCCTGGACCGGGATTCCCGTCTCCCGGATGTTCGAGGAGGAGGCGCGCAAGTTGCTGGCCATGGAAGACCGCCTGCACCAGCGCGTCAAGGGTCAGGACGAGGCAGTCCACGCCGTGTCCGAGTCCATCCGCCGGGCCCGGGCGGGGTTGAAGGACCCGCGGCGGCCCATCGGGTCGTTCATCTTCCTGGGGCCGACAGGTGTCGGCAAGACCGAGCTGGCCCGCGCGTTGGCCGAGTTCCTTTTCGACGACGAAGACTCCATGGTTCGTATTGACATGTCGGAGTACATGGAGCGCCATGCGGTCAGCCGGCTGATTGGGGCGCCTCCGGGGTATGTAGGATATGAGGAGGGCGGGCAGTTGACCGAAGCGGTACGGCGACGGCCCTACCGCGTCATCCTGCTGGACGAGATCGAGAAGGCTCACCCGGACGTCTTCAATATTCTCCTGCAGGTGCTGGAAGACGGGAGGTTGACGGACAACGCCGGGCGGGTGGTGGACTTCTCCAACACGGTGGTCATCATGACCTCCAACATAGGCAGTGAGTACATTACCCCGCCCTCGTCGGAGGAGACGCCGCAGGAGCGCGAGAAGCACTATGAGCAGATGCGGGCGCAAGTGATGGAGGCCCTGCGGGGCGTCTTCCGGCCGGAGTTGCTCAATCGGATTGACGAGGTGATTGTCTTCCACGCGCTGACCCACGCGGAGATTCTGGACATAGTCGATCTGATGCTGGCGCGGGTGGGCAAGGCGTTGGCCGATCGCGACATCAGGCTGGTGGCGACGCCGGCTGCGAAGGAGCTTCTGGCTGCCGAGGGCTACGACCCGCGGTACGGTGCTCGGCCGCTGCGGCGGACGATCCAGAAGCTGGTGGAGAATCCCATCAGCAGCGCTCTGCTGCGCGGGGAGTTTGGCGAAGGCGACACCATCCAGGTGGATGCGGAGAAGGGGCAAGTGCAGCTGCGACTGATGGTGGGGATGGAGACCGAGCGGCCAGATTAGCACACGGATCTGCCGGAAAAGGGAGAACTCAAAGAGGGCGGGGCGAGAGTCCCGCCCTCTTTCTGTTCTGGGGCGTTGCCACGACGGGGGCGAGACGCGACGGATGATGGGGACGCGGGGTGTCGGATTTTTGTAGGAAGGGGTTTACTTGAGTGCGACTTGAGGTATACTGTCAGCGGTTGAGTTTTTCCTGAGTGCATCTTGACAAGAGCTGTGGGTTGTGGTATAAGAACCGCTGAGAGAACAGCAGGACTTGGGCGTGTCAACGACACAGAGTCTTGAGAGGAACGCGAGGCGCGGGGCAGGCAGAGAGTGAGGACCGGATGCATCCGCTCGGGGCAGGGAACACGGAGACCACGGCTCTGGCAGTACTGCAGTACTTGGCGCTGGTCCCCCTACTGATCAGCGCGGCACTGGCTCTTTGGCGGACAGTCACAGATTATGTGCGCGGGAGGAAGGAGATAGTGGCTGACGCAGGGCGCCGACCGGCTCGGGCCGGCGGCTGGAATAGGGCACCGGGCGAGCGAACGTGAGAGGGGTGTAGCCCTATGGACTCTACCGGTAAAGGAGGGATGAGATGATGCTGAGGTTCCTGCGGGATGAGGAGGGCTTGACCACCGTCGAGTATGCGTTGCTGATGGCATTGCTCGTGGTGGCCGCCATCGGCGTGTGGACCACGTTCGGCGGCAAGGTCAAGGAGTCGGTGAGCGCGTCCACTAACGCGTTCTCCAACACGTTGGGCAGCTAGGTGGCCAAGAGGGCTTGGGGAGGCCTGCTTGGCGAGCGGGTACATTGACACACCGAGGCCGAGAATACTCACCTGACCGTTGGGGGCAGTGATGATATGTGACACCCAGGCCTGGTTCCCCGCCAGGGAGACAGAGGTCGGGCGTCCCTCGAAGCAATGCCCCGCTCACACGGACCCACGGGTCCGCACCGCAGTACGGAATCACAGGAAACGGGTTAGGCAGGACCGTCTTCACTGACGGTGGCCATCCGCCCGATGGCCAACACCAAACTCGAACAGGAGGGGCATCGGATGCTCAAACGGATCGAGTCCATCTGGAAGGACGAGGAGGGCCTCACCACCGTGGAGTACGCGCTGCTTATGGCGCTGCTGGTCGTGGCCGCGATTACGGTCTGGACGACCTTCGGCGCCAAGGTGAAGCAGTCGGTGAGCATGTCCACCAACGCCTTCAGCAACACGTTGGGTAGCTAGCCGTGTGCCAGGCGAAAGGCCTGGGCTGCCGGGAGGTACCTTGACATCCCCGACGAGAGATTCCAATAGGCGGCAGTACCGTGCCGCGGCGGGGTGCAAGCATCGTAAAAGGGAGAATCGGAGAAATGTTGGACCGCATCAAGACAATCTGGGCTGACGAGGAAGGCTTGACGACCGTGGAGTACGCGCTGCTCATGGCGCTGCTGGTAGTCGCGGCTATCGCCGTGTGGACGACCTTCGGTGGCAAGGTCAAGGAGTCTGTCTCCTCGTCCACCAACGCCTTCAGCAACACCCTCGCCAGCTAGCTCGAAGACGTATACGACCCGCCGGCCCGGCGTCCCCGACCGGGTCGGCGGGAGGGGTACACAGTCCGCAAAGCGGGATGGCTGAGGAACCATGAAGCGCCGATTCCAGAACTGGGTTAGGGACGAAGAGGGCATGGCGACTGTCGAGTACGCGATGCTGCTTGCTCTGACGGTGGTCGCCGCGATCGGTGCCTGGGTCGGGCTGGGAGTGAAGATCAAGCAAGCAGTAGCAGCGGCCACCAACTCGATCAGCCAGCCGCTCGGCTAGTGCACCCGCGACAAGTACATAGCGGTTTGCTCTCGTGGGGCCTCGGGCTCTAATTCCGGGGGGGAGCAGAGTCTGAGTGACGAGAGCAAGGAGGGCGGGGAGGCAGGCATACACAGGTTTTCCAGGCCTTCCCGCCCAGTACCTATCCAGATCATCGGCATATACCGAGGTCGGCAAAGACCCACAATGCTCTCCCTGATCCTAGCTATCATAACCATACTGGTCACCGGTCTGGCGGTATACACCGACATCCGCTGGGGTAAGATTTTCAACTACTTGACTTTCCCTGCGTTGGCGGTGGGGGTTGTGCTCAACACCGTTGACGGAGGTCTGAACGGGGCGATCTGGTCGCTGGAGGGCGTGGCGCTGGGTTTCGCCCTCTTCATCGTTAGCGCTCTGTTCGGGCGCATCCTGGGTGGAGGAGACATCAAGCTACTCATGGCCATTGGGGCGCTGCAGGGGCCCTACTTTCTGGCCTGGGCTCTATTCTATACGGCGCTAGTGGGGGCGGCCTTGGCCATTGGAGTGGGGTTGTACCGAGGCGTGTTGGGCAAGCGGCTACGCTACTTAGTAGCTAGCCTATACCTGAGGCTTAGCCAAGGGGTGCCCATGGAGATGCATGAGACAGCCGGCAGTCCCCGGCTGCCCTATGCCATCGCTATCGGGTTGGGCAGTCTGGTTGCGATGTATGTGCTGCGCGTAGGGTGACAGTAGTTGGCGGGAGGCAGGTGAGTACAGTGATAAACAGCGAACGGGTGGTGTTGCGGCGACAGAACGCTCGCCTTCTGCGGCGGGAAGGTAGTCTGAGCGTGGAGATGGCGATTGTGGCCCCGATTCTCGTTTTGTTGCTGTTCAGCACCATCGAAATGGGCTTGCTGTTCAAGGACTCGCTGTCGTTGAACTCGGCTTGTCGGGAGGCAGCACGGGTGGCTGCCGTAGGCGCGCCTACTACCGAGATCGCGGCGCGAGCACGGGCGGCCGGGACTACGCTCCGTACCTCCGACATCAGCGTGGTCCAGCAGTACCGCACCTATAGTGGTGGCGTATGGAGTGGCTGGACCGCCCTGGGGAACAACGCCGCCGGCACCGCCAACAACGCGCCCAGCGGTGCACAGATAAAGATTACCCTCAGTTACCCGCATCCGTTGGTTACGGGGTCGCTGTTCGCCAGTCTCGCGGCCTCGGGCACCAACGTGGTGAACGTGCGTGGCAGCATGGTGATGATGCGAGAGTAGGCCAGCGGGGCGTCCCGCTGGGCACCAAGCCGACTTGGGCTGCTTTCCAACCGGACTGGGACCTGGAGTTCTTTCAGGAGAGAGGGCACCTGGGGTAAGGGCCCTTCGATCCCGAATTCACGGTCGTCATATAGGAGGAGCAGGAAGCTTGCGGAAGAGCGCAGGCCGGCGGCCTCCCCTCCTATGCTCTTTTCCCCCCCCGCCCGGGGCGCGCGACTCCGGACATCGTGCTGGACCAGGGCGTCCCGGGACGCCATCATCGTCGGTTCCGCGTTGTCGCTTCGCCATGGTGGAATTAGGAGGATGAGCGTGCGTTCATCTTCCGTGGGCCCACCGGCGGAGCTGGCTTGCGTCCGGGGGGTGCTGGTGGTATACTATATAGTGCTGGCGCAGCGCCCCTATACGGTTTCACGGCAACGCATATAGAAGTCATCACAGCACCAACAGAAAGGGGGGGTTGCTGATGCGCATTACGCGCCGAACCGCCGTCGTCATCGCGGTGGTGTGTGCGGCAGGAGCGGCTCTGCTGAGCGTAGTCTATCTGCGGAGCCTGACGCCGAAAGCGCCATCAGAGCCTCAAGTCGTCACCATTCCGATGCCGGTACCGGTCGCCACACTCCCCGCCGGGACGCGGATTACCGCAGACAAGCTCACCTCAGCCAGTTTTCCCCGTGAGGCGCTGCCGGCCGATGTCATCACCGACCCCAAGCAGTTGGAGGGGCAGGTATTGGTGGCGGAGGCTCGCGCAGGGGAGCCCATTCCTCGCAGTCGACTCGCCGCCTTCTCTCCCCAGGCCGGGTTGGCCTTCGTGGTGCCACCAGGGATGCGGGCCGTTACGGTGGCTGTGGACAACATCTCCGGCGTGAGCGGCTTCCTCAAGCTGGGGGACCACGTTGACGTGCTGGCCACTTTCGAGGCGGCACAGAAGGTGGTCACGCGTACCATCCTACAGGACGTTGAGGTACTCGGTCTGGGGACCGAGTCGGTTACCCCGCAGGCGGAGGAGAGCCGCGCCGCGGAGGGTGCCAAGCCGGCCGGTGGCGAGCAGGCACCGCCGCCGGGCTCTCGACCCAGCGCGACACTGGCGGTAACCCCGCAGCAGGCGCAGATCCTGGTCTTGGCCGCCAACAAGGGGCGACTGCATCTGGCACTGCGCCCGAAGAGCGACACCAGGATGGTGGCTCTGGCTCCTGCGAGCAACGAGCAGGTCATCGGGGTGCCGCTGACGCCTCCCCCTGCTCCGGCCGGCGGGACTGGTGCCGCCGCTCCAGCGGCTCAGGCGGTGGGAACCATGGGGGCTGCCGGGGAACGAACTGCGTCGGGGCTAGCGCCAGGTGCTGCCGCAGGTGCGGCGAGCGCTTCCGGCGGAGCTGCGGGCGCCACCGGTCCTCCGCGGCCATCGGTAGAAGTCTTCAAGGGTACGCAGCGTGAGGTTGTAACGCCTTAGGCGACCGCCGACCAGGAGGGAGATGAGCCTGATGACAAGTGTAACAGCAAGAGACTGCAGCCGCCGATACCACAGGGCTCTGGCGCTGCTCCCGGTGCTTCTGCTGCTGGCCACGGCTGTCGCCGTGTGGGGAGAGAGTTACCCGCTGGTCATGCTCCAAGGGGATAGCACCGTACTGCGCTTCCAGCGAATGAGGCGGGTAGCGACCGCCGACCCGGCGATCGTGGATGTCGCCGTGACCAGTCTGCATGAGTTGCTGGTGCTGGCCAAATCGCCCGGGCGAACCAAGCTGTACGTGTGGGACTGTGAGGGTCGGCATGACTATGCCGTAGTGGTGAAGCCGGCGCTCAAGGCACAGGAGGCCCAGCGCCAGTTGACGGAGATCTTCCAGAAGCAGTTCGCGTATACCATCCTGGACAATCGCACGCTCCTGATGAAGGGCGAGGTGGCCAACCAGCAGCGGCAGGATGAGGTAGACAAGGTAGCCAAACAGGTCGCCGAGGACCTGGGCATTCACCTGGTGATCGTCTACTTCCGCCAGGACTTGGCCGAAAGCGCTGCTCAGCGCCAGGCGCGGGTACTACACGAGATGCTGGGCAACAAGTACCAGTACATTGTCTGGGACGACCGGACAGTCATGGTGCGTGGCACGGTACAGAACCGCGCAGAGTTCGCCTCCCTGGACGCGCTAGTCAAGGCGGGCAGCACGGGAGGCGTTCAAGTGGCCAACCTGGTAACGATCGGCTCGCCGACGTCCCCGGCCCCCGTGGGGGAGATCAGCCAGGCACTAGGAGCGGGCTTCCAGGTCTACCCCTTGGAGGGTCGGACAGTAGTGGTAGAAGGTGAGGTTAATGACCAGGCGGGCAAGGATCGCGTGGACAAGCTGCTGGCGGCGTTTAGCGATCGTGCTGATGTAGTCAACCTGGTGCAGATCCGACCCAAGCCGGGCTTGTCGTTAAGGGAGAAGCGCCAGCTACTGGCCGACGCGCTGGGTAGTCTGCTGCAGGTCCGCACGGTGGGCGAGCAGGCCCTGGTAGTGGAAGGAACGGTGCCCAACGAGCAGGCAGTCAAGGACGTCCAGCAGGTGGTGGACCTGTTCAAGGCCGACACTACGGTGCTGAACCTGGTCAAGGTGGTCCTGCCCGAGAAGCGACCGGTACTGGTCAAGGCGCGGGTGCTGGATATCACCCGCGGGGCGCTGGATCGCCATGGATTCACCTTCGCCCAGGAGTTGCTCGCCACCGAGGAGCCGGGGACGCGCACTCCGGACGGAGCAGCCTTGTTCCGGATCCACCGGGAGATCTTGCCAACACTGCGTGCGCCTTTGGACGTGCTGGTGAACGCTTTGGTGACCAAGAACGAAGCCAAGGTACTGGCTCAACCTAACCTGCTGGTCAATGACGGCGAGCAAGCCAAGATGGTAGTGGGTGGCGAGATACCCATCCCGGTTCCACAGGTCGGGGGCGCTGCCACCAGCATTACCATCCAGTACAAGGAGTTTGGCGTGATCCTGGAGATCACCCCCCAGGTCATGCTCAACGATCGTATCCGCCTGAAGATAGCGGTCGAAGTCAGCGACGTTGACCCTGGTATCTCAGTGGCGATCGCCGGTCTGGCCGTCCCCGGCTTCCGGACCCGTCGCGAGGAGACCATAGTGGATGTGGGCAGCCAGGAAACTCTGGCTATAGGAGGACTGCTGCAAAGCACGCAGACCAAGTTCGTGCAGAAGTTTCCCATACTGGGCGACCTGCCGATCATTGGCTCGCTCTTCCGCAGCACCGAGATGCGGCCGAGCAACGCGGAGTTGATGATCCTGCTGATGCCGGAGGTCTTGACGGGGGAGCGAGCAGCTACGCTGGGGGCGGAGGGCCTGGGCTTGGTGCGCCAGGCGCAGCCACCCTTGCCGACGACCCTGCACCCGAACGAGAAATGACGACGGTTCTGCTCTCCGAGAATCAACCCGGCGACATTGATCGTCTGGCGGCGGCGCTAGGCGAGGCGCCGGAGATGCAGCTGGTGGCGATTACCCGCGATGGGCTGGAGACCGCACAGACCATCGCGGGTCTGCGTCCGCAGGTGGCGTTGATCCGAGCCCAGATGCCAGGCATGGACGGCCTGCAGGCTTGCCGGATTGCCAGCATTGTGTCGCCGGAGACGGTCTCCGTGATCGTGGCCGATACGCCCGAGCAGGAGGCGGAGCTTCGCGATGAGGCCATGAGCTCGGGAGCGCGGGCGGTCATCAATCTGCGAGCCGATCCGAGTACGCTCGTGCATCGTCTACAAGAACTGGTGCGGCGGATCCCGCGGCGGGATGACGAGGAGTTCGTGCTTGCGACGGATGTGTCCCGAACTCCGGTGACCATCTCCATAACCGGAGCCAAGGGGGGCATTGGCAAGACCACGCTGGCCACCAATCTGGCCGTGGTGCTGGCGCAACGCTACCCGGGGCAGGTGGTACTGGTTGACTTCGTAGGGCAGTACGGCGATACCGGGCTGCAGTTGGACCTGAGCGGGGGGGGCAACATCGTCGAGCTGACCGAGTACGATGAGCTGGACAGTGAGCTGGTACGCTCCCGACTGGCCCGGCACAGCAGCGGTTTGCATGTGCTGGGAGGAGTGGCCGGGCCCGAGAGCCTGGCGGCGACGGGGGCTTTGAGCCTGCAGTACGTGGCCAATCTGTTGGGCGTGCTGCGGCGGGAGTTTCGGTTTCTGGTTTTCGATATTCCGCCGCTGGTGCACCCTCTGAGCAGTTACGTTTTCTTGCGCAGCACCTTCATCGTTGTGGTGACCTCGCTGATTGACCTGAGTAGCATCCGCAACACGAGTTCTCTACTGGACAGCCTATTGGGCGGCCAGCTGCCGCCGGAGCGGGTGAAGCTGGTAGTGAGTCGGGCGGACGGGCAGAATCCTTTCAGCCTGCAAGACTTGGAGCAGACGGTCAAGCACAAGGTCTGCGCCCAGATACCGAACGCTCCGGAGGTGGCGGTGGCGGCGCTCAACAGTGGAGTGCCGTATGTCCTGTCCCGGCCCACGGCGCAGGTGACCAGGGCGGTGGAGAGGTTGGCGGACTTGCTGACCCAGGACTTGCCCAAGCGGGACAAGTAGTGGGCATGCGGGAGGATCGGAAGGGAGCGGGGTTCTGCCCAAACGGAAGTGGTTTCGGCCGGTGAGGCGGGCCGGCGACGGATCTCGGCGGCGGGGAGGGGTTATTGTTCCTCCCAGGGGGCTTGAGAGCAATGAGAGCTGAAGGCTCGGTGCTACACGAGGCGGCGGGAACGGGGCGACAGGTAGCGGACCTGAACGAGCTCAAGCAGGTCGTCCACCGTAAGCTGCTCAGCGAGACCGAGTTCACGGTTCTGCAGCGGCTGAATCGGCGGCAGTTGGCGGAGCGTATATCCTATCTGACAGATGTGGTGGCCGCCGAGCGCAACCTGTCGCTCACCGGCCGCGCGCGTCAGCAAACCGAGCAGGAAGTTCTGTACGAGGTGGTGGGTTACGGGCCGATCCAGACTCTGCTGGATGACCCTGACGTCAGTGAGATCATGGTCAACGGCCCCACCCAGGTCTTCATCGAGCGGGGCGGCCGTCTGGAGCTTACCGATCGGCGTTTCGCGGATGACGACCATGTGATGCGCATCATTGAAAAGATCATCTCCCCACTGGGCCGACGGCTAGATGAGAGCGTGCCCATGGTGGACGCGCGCTTGCCGGACGGTTCTCGAGTCAATGCCATCATCCCCCCCCTGGCTCTCAACGGGCCGTGCATCACGATCCGCAAGTTCGCCGCCGAGCGCTTGACCCCCGACGATCTAGTCGCTTTTGGTACCATGACGCCGGAAATGTGCGAGTTCCTGCGCGCCTGTGTTCGGGCGCGTCTGAACGGTATCGTCAGTGGGGGTACGGGCAGCGGCAAGACGACGACCCTGAACGTGCTCTCTTCCTTCGTACCCAACGACGAGCGCATTATCACCATTGAGGATGCGGCCGAGTTGCAGATGCAGCAGGAGCACGTCATCACGCTGGAAAGTCGCCCCCCCAATGTGGAGGGCAAGGGCGCCATCACCATCCGCGACCTGGTGCGCAACTCCCTGCGCATGCGACCCGACCGGATTATCGTGGGGGAAGTGCGGGGTGCGGAGGCGCTGGACATGCTCCAGGCAATGAACACCGGTCATGACGGCTCGTTGTCTACGCTGCACTCGAACAGTCCACGCGACACACTGGCCCGCCTGGAGACCATGGTGCTGATGGCAGGCATGGAGTTGCCGGTTAAGGCCATTCGAGAACAAATCTCCGGGGCGCTGCACTTGATCGTACACCAGTCCCGACTGCGGGACGGAAGCCGGCGAGTCGTCTCCATCACCGAGGTGCAACGGATGGAAGGCGAACACATCGTGTTGCAGGAGTTGTTCACCTTCGAGCGGCATGGGGTAGGCGAGGACGGACGAGTGATCGGTCGACACCGGGCCACCGGCGTGCGCCCGCTGTTCATGGACCTGATCGAGGCGGAGGGCCTTGATCTACCGGCGGAGATCTTCATGAGTCGTTAGTCGGGTGCCGATTGGGCCCAGGAGGGATAGGTTGGGGATGGAACGTCAGGAGGTAATCCGAATATGGTGCTGATCGCAGTGGTGGCGGCCTTGCTGGGAGTAGGCGCCATCGGCACCATTCTCTGGATGTGGTGGGGACCTCGGCTGCATTCGCACATGCGGCTGGTCTCTGCCGGGCGGGACGAAGCGGGTACGGTTGCGCTGGCTGCACGGGAGAAGCAGACTTGGGCGCAGCCGACGGACCGGGCGGCCATGTTGTCCCATTTGCTGGGGGGGCTGCCCTGGTTTGAGGCCCTGCAACTGCAGATCTTGCAGGCCGGCTGGCTGCTGCGGCCTTCGGAATTCGTGGCGTTCAGTGCATTGTCCGGTCTGGGCCTGGCGGCTGTGCTGATGCTGTTGGGTAAGTCGCTGGTGCTGGGGCTGGTCGGCGCCGTGGTAGGCGGGGCGGCGCCGTGGATGATGCTCAAGTCGCGGCAGTCGGCCCGCTGCAAAGCGCTAAGCGCCCAGCTGCCGGACGCGCTGGACATGCTCACCTCCGCACTGCGCTCTGGATTCTCAATTGCCCGAGGTCTGAAGCTCATCGAGACGCAGATGCACCCGCCTATCTCCGTGGAGTTTGGGCGGGTATTGGAGGAGGTATCTTTCGGCATCTCGTTGCCCGATGCTCTGGACGGGATTGTGATGCGTACCAACAACTATGACGTGGAGCTGTTGGTGGCCGCGATCCAGACGCAACTAGAACTGGGCGGCAACCTCGCCGAGGTTCTAGACAACATCGCGGAGATGGTGCGCGAACGTGTGCGATTGTCGGGCGAGATCAGTGCTGCCACCGCCGAGGGGCGTCTCTCAGCAGGGATTCTGGTCGCGATGCCCTTCGCCATCGGAGTGATAATCAGTATCATCAGTCCTGGCTATCTCCAGCCGCTCTTCACTACTCCGCTCGGGCTGTTGCTGCTGGGCGTGGGCGCGGTGCTACTGCTCGTGGGCGGGCTTATCCTCAAGAAGCTGATTACGGTTGATATCTAGGGGCTGCGGCTGGCGAGCGGGGCGAAGCGAAGCGGTACGCTGCTGGAGCGCCCCGAGAGGCTGACCCAAGGTCAGGGCCTGGTCTCGGACTGGTTGTGTCGGGGCGCCGTAGACGGCAGGCGAGGCCGCACGGCATTTGCCGGGGAGCATCATCTATGTACATTCTGATCGGAGTCCTCGTATTCATTGGTCTGGCTGTGGTGGTCATCAGCGTGGTGGGCGAGAGCCGGACCGTACGGGTGGGTGAACGGCTCCAAGCGGTGCAGCAGCAGAGCCGAGTCGTGGTGCGCGGTACGGCCCTGGACTCGGCACTGAATCAGTCGTTATTCGAGAGGGTACTGGCGCCCCAGTTGCGAGCGGCGCGTGACCAGATCGTGGGTCTCGCGTCTTCGGAGATGCTGCAGACTATCCGCAGGCGGCTGGACCGAGCGGGCAATCCCCCCCAACTGACGGTAGCCAGCGTGCTGGCCATGAAGTTCGTGGCCCTGATGGCGGGGGTGTTGGGGGCGCTGTTGGTGATGTTGCTGAGCCACAGCAGTTTGGGGCTGCGCCTGGTGATGGCGGCCTGTCTGCTGGCCATAGGGCTGTTGGGCCCGGATTACCTGCTGGAGGGCAAGATCCGGACGCGGCAGTCTATCATCCGCAAGACGCTTCCGGACATCATTGACCTACTGGTAGTCAGCACCGAGGCGGGGACTGGCTTGGACGGGGCGCTTAGTGTGGTCATCCGGCGCAAGCATGGGCCCCTGCCGGACGAGTTCAGCCGCTTGCTCACGGAAGTGCGCTTGGGCAAGGCGCGGCAGGAAGCATGGGCGGACATGGGCGAGCGGGTGGGAGTGCAGGACTTGCTGATGCTGATCGCGGCATTACGCCAAGCCGAGCAACTGGGAGTAAGCATCGCCAACACGCTACGGGCTCAGGCCGACGCGCTGCGGACGCGCCGCAGCATGCAGGTCAGGGAGGTGGCAGCTACCCTGTCGGTAAAGATGCTTTTCCCTCTCATCTTCTGTATCTTGCCGGCTTTGTTCATCGTCGTGCTCGGGCCGGGTCTAATGGCTTTGTCGGGCGGGTTCGCGGCTCTGGGCTGGTGAAGAGGGGCAAGATACGGGTAGACGGTGGCAAAGCTCAGCTTGCGGTGGTATAATCTTCTGCAGCGAGAGAACCGGCAGTCTTGGGGGGTACCGCAGCGGCGCAGTGCGTCCTGGCGGGTGAGACTCCGGGGTGTGGGGTTGGCCGGAGGTACATGAAGGTACTTCTCAGCCAACAGGACGACCAGTCGGCCAAGTTGCTGCAGGGAGAACTGCAGGCCTGGGGTCAGAACTGGCAGGTGGAGACTGCCACTAGCGCAGAGCAGTTTCTAGCACTGGCCGTCACTGGTGACTACCAGGCCGTCATCTACGACCTGTCTGCTGAGGGTGCGGCTGGATTGCCGGGCGTCCGCCAGATAAGAGCGGGCGCGCCTTATGCTGCGCTGCTGGTAACGGGATGCGTCGACTCCCCGACTGCGGAGGCAGAGATCCTGGCCGAAGGCGCAGACGTATACCTGGTGCGGCGTCCAGGTTGGCCCCGAGACCTGGCGGCGGAGTTAGTGCGGGTTGAGGCGCTCCGTCGTCACCCCGATGAACGCACGGAGCCCGAGCACGCGGTCGAGCAGCTGCGGGAGCAGCACGAGGCGGCGTTAGCCAGCGATCCGCGACCGGTGCTGGTACTGACCTCGACCGGACGCATTGCGGCCTGCAATCAGGCCTTGGCCGATCTGGCCGGATACCCCGGATCTCACCTCACAGGGCGCTCCTTTGCCTCTTTGCTTCTCTCTCCGGCTTGTTTGGACCAACTGCTCTCGGTGGTGCGGGAGCCCCAGCAGGCAACGTCTGCGCTCTGTCCCGGCCTGCTCTCTGCCTGGCGGGAGGGCGAGGATGTCGCTGCCGAACTGCTTATCGCCCGCACGCAGGGCCCCTACCATCTTTGTCGAGTCCGCTTGCGCCGGCTTGGTGACTCGCTTGAGAAAGGAGTACTGGTAATCGTAGAGGAGGATCACCAGGGCGGAGTCGAATGCGGCGAGGAGGTGGGGAAGGGTCTCGCCGAGGCAGTCTGGGATCGTGCGGACGTGTACGCGGTGCAGACTGACGCAGAGGGGAGGATCGTGCGTCTGGGGCGCGGGTGGCGTGCGGCGCGAGGGGACCGGGTAGAGCATCTTATCGGCAGTGAGGTGGCCGATCTTCTCGGGTCGCAGGTCGTTGATGAAGTGCGGCAGGCTCTCAGATCCACCGACCGTTTCCACGGCGAGGTGGTGCTGGAGGTAGGTGAGAGTCGGACCGAGTCCTGTCACCTCACGGTGACCAAGGTGGGGCCTGGGGCGACCGCGCACTGTCTGTGGCTAGCCACCACGTGGGACGGACGCTTAATGCGAGACCTGACTGGGGTGATGGAGCATGGTCTGGTCGGTCTCGCCGAAGCCATAGGTTGTCTGGAAGACATACAGAGCCCTGAGGAATTGGCTACGAAGATCTTGGCGGCGGCTGGGCGGCTGCTGCCACACGACGCCGGAATATGTCGCCTCGACCTGGGGGGCGACAGCGGTGGACATGAGGTCCTGCAGAGCAGCACCGGGCTAATTCCGGGCGGTGCCGAGTCGGTAGGTGAGCGACTGGGGAGACTGCTGCAGAGCGGCGGTCTCCCGCCCGAGAGCATCGTCTTTCCGGATCTGAACGAGTACTGCCGCCGTGGCTCCGAGGTTAGCCTGCAACTGGCGCTGGCTGCGGAGGGTCTGACCAGCGCGATATGGGTACCCATCCGTGTCGGGGGTGTACCGGCCGGATTTGTCTTTCTCGGCTCATGGCGCAAGGGAAGCTTCTCTCCCTGGCTGCAGCCGATGCTGGACATGCTTAGCGCTGAGATCGGCCGGGTAGCAGCGGCCGTCTCACTGTCCTCCCGGGCCCAATTGGCGACCAATCTAGCCCAGCAGCTGCTGCGCATATCGGTGGCGCTCAACTCGCGCGACAACCTCGCCGAGGTCCTGCGGCGGGTTGCCGAGGCGGCGGCCAGCATCGGTGGGGGCAGCTACTGCTGGGTGGAGGCTCTGAGCGAACGCGCGGATCGTTTTGAAAATACCTTCCAACATTGTCCCGACGAGGAAATTGCCCGCGAGCTGTACGCCGAGATTAGCCGCACCGCCTGGCACGCTGTAGAGACTCAAGCCCCGACGCAGGCCCAGGTGAAGGTGGCGAGCGGGAGCCGGTACTGGATAGTTGCGGTGCCTTTACGTGCGGAGGGGCAGGTAGTAGGGGCGATGACGCTGGGACATCCGAGAGAGCGCCGCTTCGACGCAGCGGTGGTCAGTGCTTTGCAGGTCCTGGCGACTCAGGCTGCAACGGCCGTGCGCAGCACGCAGCTCTTGGCTCTGGCTGCCGAGCGCACGCGGCGCATGGAGGCCGCCGCCGTCCAGGCGCGTGAAGAGGAGACGCGGTCGCGGACCGTGCTTCAGGCCGCGGCTTCGGTGACGGAGAGCCGTGACTTGCGTGAGACTATCATCCAGATCGCGCGGAGCGCCGCGCAGGAGATCGGCTTCGAGCGTGTGCGGGTTTTCCTAGCCGATCACCAGACCCGAGCGCTGCACGGGCGAGCCGAGGCCTACGGCGACGGCAGCGTGCTCAACATAGATTCACAGACCATCCCCCTGCGGGCAGGCGCCGACTTGCTCGCGGATGCTGCCCTGGGCAGCGCCCCCTACTTGATGTGCTCGGCCTCAGCGGAGAGTCAGGGCGGGAGCTCCGGCTATGAGCAACTGATCATGCCTCTGCGCTGGCATGACGAGTTGATCGGGATCATCGCTGCCGACAATCGTTCCAGCCGACGCGGCATTTCTACGCAGCAGACGCGACTGCTGCGTGCCCTGGCCACCCTCGCGGCGGTAGCAATCGAGCGAGGGCGGATGGACGAACTCCGCCACCAACTCGTTTCAACGGTGTCGCACGAGCTGCGGCGGCCCCTTTCGTCGATCCAGGCCTATGGGGAACTGCTGCTCGATGAAGATGCGGGTCCCATCAACGAGGAGCAGCGCGTCTACCTGGAGCGAGTGCAGGAGAGCTGTGCCCGGCTGGAGGGAATGATCGAGGACCTGCTGGCGTGGTCTAAGTTGCGCGCCGGTCGGATTACCGTAGATCGGCACCCCAGCGATGTGTGGCGCGTGATCCGCGATGTTGCCGAAGAGCTCGCTCCGCAAGCGAGGCAGGCGGAGGTGAACCTCTCCCTGCACACCACGGGGGACCTCCCGCCGGTGGATACCGATACCAGTCTGCTGGAGCAGGTACTCAGCAACCTGGTGGAGAACGCGATAAAGTACAACCGCCCCGGAGGGCAGGTTACGGTGTCGGTTCGTTCTAGCCCGGAGGGAGCCGTGATCGAGGTCAGCGACACGGGTCCTGGCATTCCGCCGGAGTTCCGCGGCCGCATCTTCGAGGAGTTTGAGCGGGGGCCTCGTGAGTTGCACGGGCGTACTGAGGGTACTGGCTTGGGTCTGTCCATCGCGGCCCGGCTCACGGAGTACCTGGGCGGTTCGCTGCAGCTGGACAGCACAGTCGGCGAAGGGAGCACCTTCGCAGTAAGGCTGCCCTACGCGCGCTCGTGAGGTGATGGTAAGCCGGGGACCACAGGAGGCGCTGCGCCTGTCAACCGGTGCATGCAGAGCGTCTGGAAGCGGTCGGAGAGCGAACAGACATGTGCGTGAGGGGCTCATGTTCCTCGTGGGCAGGTGAACACCGTGCGCAAGGTCCTAATCATTGATGACGACGAGAATCTGACCTGGGCCATCCAGAAGCGTTTCGAGAACTTCGGCTTCACCGTCGTGGCGGCGGCGGACGGTCGCACCGGTCTGGAGTTGGTGGACAAGGAGCGGCCCGACCTCGTCATTCTCGATCTGAACCTGCCGGACGTGGATGGGCTCGACATTTGCCGCTACTTGCGCAGGCGTACCAACCTTCCCGTGGTGATGCTCACGGGCCGTGCCGAGGATCACGATACCATTGTGGGGTTGGAGATCGGGGCGGACGACTACATCACGAAGCCGTTCAACCTGAACGAGCTGGCGGCGCGGGTACGAGCGGTGCTGCGCAGGGCCAGTCCGGAAGCGATGGATCCCCTGGCGGGGAGTTCCCGCGGGGCGACTCAAGCAGCGGTAGCGGAGCCCACTCGCCTGACGGCCGCGGGCATAGATATGGATCTTGATGCGAAGCGCGTATGGGTAGACGGCACCGAGGTGCAGTTGACTCCGACAGAGTTCAAACTCTTGCAGACGCTGATGGTCAATCAGGGGAAGGTGGTCAGCACCGAAGAGTTGCTTAAAGTGGGATGGGACTACGAGGGGATGGATACTCACCTCGTCGAGGTACACATCGGGAACCTGCGCAGCAAGATTGAACGAAACCCCCGGCGGCCGGAGCGAGTCAAGACAATACGGGGGTTTGGCTATCGAGTGGATCTGGAAGGCGGAGCGCCGAGTTAGCGCGCAGGTTCCGCCGCTCACACCGTCGGGATTTCACTGCCCGGAGTTATGCTCCGGCCTGGGACTTCTCGAGGAGTCTCCGGAATTCGTCCTCGGTCAGCGTCGTCACGCCCAGGGCCTCGGCTTTCGCGCGCTTGGATCCCGGGTCTCTGCCTACCACCACATAGTCGGTCTTCTTGGAGACGGAATCAGTCACACGAGCCCCGAGAGCTTCCACGGCCTCGGCGGCCTGTTCGCGCGTAAGGCCTTCGAGCGCGCCGGTGAATACGAAGGTCTTGTTTCGCAGAGGCGCGTGCGGCACCTGACGGATGGGGCGGACCACGGGCTGTGGCTTGAGCCCATGGGCGAGCAAGTCCTGAAGGATGGCACGGTTGCGGGGTTCGGAGAAGAAGCGGTGCACAGCCCGTGCTATCTCCGGTCCGATGCCCGGGATGGAGCGCAGGTCTTCTTCGCGAGCTTCCAGCAGCATCTCCAGCGTTCCGAAATGGTCGGCCAGGAGTGCGGCCACGTGTTCTCCGACCTGCGGCACACTGAGCGCATAGATGAAGCGCGCCAAGGGGGGATGCTTGCTGTTCTGCAGTTGCTGGAGCAGGTTCTGGGCGGACTTGCGCCCCATGCGCTCCAGGGCCACCAGGCGCTCTTCCGTAAGGTCGTAGAGCTCCGGCAGTCGCCGGACTGCCCCGGTCTCGACCAGCTGGTGGGCCAACTTCTCGCCTAGCCCCTCAATATCCAGTGCACCACGCGAGGCGAAGTGCTGCAGGTGTCCCTCCACCTGCGCCGGGCAGTCGAGGCTGGGGCATCGCACCAGGGGGTCGTCAGGGCTGGTCAGGACCGGCGTGCCGCAGGCCGGGCAGCGGTTGGGCATCTCGAAAGGGCGCTCGGCGCCGGTGCGGTCCTCGACAATTGGCTTGACCACGTAGGGAATGACGTCGCCGGCCCGTTCGACGAGGAGGGTGTCCCCGATCCGGATATCTTTGCGCCGGACCTCCTCAATGTTGTGCAGACTGGCGCGGCTTACCGTCACGCCGCCAATCTGCACGGGCTCCAGTATGGCCACCGGCGTAAGCACCCCGGTTCGGCCCACGCTCACAAGGATGTCCCGCAGCTGGGTGGTGGCCTGGCGGGGGGAGAACTTGTAGGCAACCGCCCAGCGCGGGCTGCGGGACCGCTCGCCCATCTGTGCCTGCAAGGCTCGATCGTTGATTTTGAACACGACGCCATCTATTTCGTAGGGAAGAGCATCTCGCTCCTGAGCCATGCGGGCATGAAAGGCCAAGGCCTGCGAGAAGCTCTCGCACAACTCCACGCGCTGATCCACGCGCAAGCCCCACCCGCGTAGGCTCTGCACAATGTCCCACTCCCGGGCGAAGTCAAGGCCTTCGACCTGGCCGATGCCGTAGCAGTATATCTCCAACGGGCGCGAAGCCGTAATGGCCGGGTCAAGTTGACGCAGTGACCCGGCAGCGGCATTACGCGGGTTGGCGAAGATCGGCTCACCCGCCTGCTCACGGGATCGGTTCAGGCGCTGAAACGCCTCGCGCGGGAGCAGGACCTCACCACGCACCTCCAACAGGGGGGGCAAGGGAGAAGCTCCGCGCGCGCGGATCAGGCGCAGGGGAACAGTCGGGATCGTACGCAAGTTGTCGGTAACATCCTCGCCGACGATACCGTCCCCTCGCGTGGAGCCAGACTCCAGGACCCCATTTCGGTAGACGAGTTCCACGGCCAGGCCGTCGTACTTGGGCTCGGCTACGAGAGCCTGCTCTCCGCCGGTCTCGCGCTCCACCCGGTCGAGGAAGCGGCGGAATTCCTCCTCTGAGTAGATGGACTCCAGGCTCAACATCGGTACGGAATGGCGGACGGTGCCGAGCTCTTCACGAGGCGGCGCGCCTACCCGCTGAGTGGGCGAGTCGGGGGTGATGAGATCAGGGAACTGCGCCTCAAGCCGTTGAAGTTCTCGAAGTAGCAGGTCGTACTCGTGATCGGAGATGACCGGGTCGTCCAGGACGTAATACCGGTAGTTGTGGTAATGGAGTTGCTCGCGCAGTTCTAGCGCGCGGCGGGCCGCAGCCTCGTGATCCATAGTCATACCTCCCAGCGGCGGGCCGGCTCGGCCGGCGCAGCCTCCGTTCGTCTGGGGCCGGTTTCGGGGGTTCTTACCGCTGTAGTCTACGGTGTAGCCAGCGAATGCGGAGGATATCGAGCACCATGCGGGGACCCGCACTGAACATCCGGACTTTCGTATGCGGGTCGTTGATCCAGCGCACAGGAATCTGCACGATGCGGTAGCCCAGGCGTTGGGCCAGGTAGAGCAGTTCGGCGTCGAAGGCCCAGCCAGTGAGACGTTGGCGGGAGAAGAGTTCGTGGGCGACCTCGCGTCGGAAGAACTTGAACCCACACTGGGAGTCGTTGATCCCTGGCAGCAGCACCAGACGGGTAAAGGCGCCAAAGAGTTTGCCCGCCAGGGCCCGCAATAGGGGCTGGCGTACCTGCACATCTGCACCGGCCATGGACCGGGAGCCGATGGCGACGTCCGCGCCGTCGGCCAGAGCCTGCAGAAAACGGTCAATCTCGCCGAAGGGGGTAGACATGTCGGCGTCTGCAAAGCCCACGAAGCGCCCGAGAGCGCTTAGAACTCCCCGCTTCACGGCCACCGCTTTGCCCTGATTGGGGTCTTGACGGAGTATGCGCAGGGGCAGGGCACCTTGCAGGTGGCGGCGGACCACCTCGGCTGTGTCATCGCTGCTGCCGTCATCCACGAGGATGATCTCGCAGTCGAGGCCGGTGGCGCGAACGTGCTGCAGCATCTGCTCGAGGCCGGGCTTGATGCGCGCCGCCTCGTTGTAGGCTGGGATCACTACGGAAACCAGAGGTTCGTGAAGTCCGGTCATGATCTCTGGATCGCCGTCTCTATTCTGCGGCTCCTCTCTCGTCTCACCCGGCATGTCCGGGTCGGGTATGCCCCGGACTCAGGCGGATAGTCGGCGCGGCTAGGCCAACTGCGCGAAGTGGTCGTAGTTTAGTGCGCCGATCACTGGACGCCCCGCAAAGCAGTCGCGCAGAGCCTGGAGTGCAGCGCGCCCTATGAAGTGGTAGCCGTAGGTCCCACAGCCGGCCACGTGAGGCAACAGGCAGAAATTGGGGATCTTGCGCATCGGACTGTCCAATGGGGGTGGCTCCTCCGGGTCGGTTACATCTACGGCCACGAGCAGACGGCCGCTCTCGGCCTCCGCTATCAGGGCAGGCATGTCCACGGTGGCCCCGCGCGCGCAGTTGACAAAGACAGCACCATCCTGTAGCAGCGCCAGGAGCGCTCCGCTTACCAAGCCACGGGTTTCCTCGGTCGAAGGCAGGCAGTCGGCGACGTGCGTGGCACGGCGGAAGAGATCCTGGAGCTCTACCTTCTCTGCCCCCAGGGCCGTGGCTTGTTTCGCCGAGAGGTAGGGATCGTACAGCAATTTGCCCATCTCCCAGGGCTCCAGCAAGCGCAGCAAATGCCGACCCACCTGCGAAGCGCCCAGGACGCCCAGGGTACTCCCCAACAGATGCTGGCTCTCTGGCTGCAGGTCAGGGCAGCGCCAGAGGCCGCCGCTACGCAGATACTGCCAGTGCTCGAACCAACGCCGAGAGGTGGCGATCAGGAGGCCCAGAGTAGATTCAGCCACGTTCGCTGCCAGTCCCTCTCGGCCGCTGAACACGACAATCCCGCGGGGGCGCAGGTAAGCCTCGACCAGGGCGGGACTGACCATATGCCGCACGCTGCCGGCCAGATGAGCGATGATCCGAAGTGAGGAAGCAGCCTCAAAGAAGTCAGTCGTGAGCTGGGGAGATGCCCCCCAGCCGGTCAACATGCCCGCATACGGCGCGATCTCCGTCAAGACCTGCTCGTACGTCAAGGCGTCCGGTCCGGGGTTGAAGGTGACCTCGAACTCCTGACACAGTGCTGCCAGGTCCTGCTCTGAGCAGACACGGAGAACTTGTTCGCGGGTGGGTAGAGACAGAATCTCGGGCCGGCTCATGGAGTCCTTGCCTCGCGAAGGCGGGCCGTCGGTGAGGAATTCATTCGGGGGAGCAAGCGGGGATTCCTCCTAGGCCAACGTGGGTGCTTGCCCTACTCAAAGCCGATGACCGTCGGCCCCTTCAGCGTGGGGAGATAGGCGTAGCTGTGCTTTCCGCCGGAGCGGCAGGATAGGCGGGTCAGGTTCGGCAGTACGTGGGCGGCTGTGAAGTGACCGGGCACGCCCACGCAGACTGGTCCCAGCGAGGGCCATTCGTCAATCTGGGGCACCCCCTCACCGCGCAGCGGGGCATAGGGAACGATCACGCAGAGCAGACGTGGGCCCTGCCGAAACAGCGCCAGTTCGGCAGAGAGCGGCAGGTTGTCTGCCAGCAGACGCTCCGGGAGCACCATCTGCAGAGCGGCCTGTAGCAGCCGGCGGAGCTCGCCGTACCCGGTGCGGGCGTATTCTGAAAAGAGTGGCGCTCCGGCGTAGACCAGGTTGCCTTGCCGGACCATGACCGGCTCCTCCGTATCCTGGGCGTAGGCGGCCTGAGGACTGGAGAAGAAGAAGTTATCGCCCCGTGGGAGATAGGGCGCAGTGTAGGTGGCAAGGACTTCTGCGCCGGGTGCCTCGATCCGGGCAAAGGCGGCCAGGACGACGTGGGGCAGGTCCGGCAGTCCGGCCCAGTCTCCGCGCTCGCGGAGATAGGCCGGCCCGGGAAGATCCTCGCCCGCGCGTCGAACCCGGTCGGGAGGGAGTACATCCAGGGCGCCGGCCGTGGCGATTACCGCGCCGCCCGCCTGCAAGAAGCTCGCCACCTGGGTGCGGGTCGCGTCGTCGGTGTAGACCTCGTCGGGCAGCACCAGCAGTCGGTAGGGGCTCCAGTCAGCCTCCCGGTCCACGGTGTCGAACTGCACCCGACTTTCCATGAGCAGCTTGCAGGCACCCAGCCAAGCAGGTGAGGGAAACTGTCCCTGGGCTAGCGGGGGGAGAACCAGCCCCGCCTCGGTTAGGGGCGTGGCGCCCTCCAGGTAAGGGCGGAGACTGGCGACCGGACCGAGAACCTCAGCGAGGCGCGCATAGCGAGCCGGCTCCAGGCGTCCTCGCGGGGGCAGTTGATCCCCGATGGCCACCTCGACGCCGGCGGCGAGGAAGGTGTAGACCTCGTGCTCAAGCATGGGCCGGGACTTGAGTGTTCCGAAGTCACCCCAGGAGTTGTGGAAGGCCGCGGTCATTCCCATGACCGGCTTGCCCAGCGTGCGCAGGTAGCGGGCTTTGCAGGGCACATAGAAGTACCCCCAGCCGCCTGTGACCAGCGCCTCGATGTCCACGTAGGCCGCCAGGTCCAGCCCGGCGGGTCGCTCGTGCAGGGAGAGGCCATTGAGCGTGAACTCGACGCCCGGCTTCACCTTCGCGATAAGCGCGGCGACTTTCTGAGCGAACTCCCCGAGAGAGCCGCGCATATGGGCGCGGAGATCAGCGGGCGAGGTCGCATCCAGGCCCATCCGCGCCATGCGCTCGCGGCACCAGCGGCAGTGGCAGCCCTCGTCCTGGAAGAACAACAGATCGTACCAGAGGGCGTCCACGGGATAGCGTTTCAGTATCTCGTGGCTGAGCGGCAGAACGTTCTCCTCGATATAGGGGCTGTTGAGGCAGATCATGCGGTATCCGCCGCCGCCCTCCAGGTAGCGGGGGGTTCCGTCCCGTCCGACCTGGAGCCAGGCGGAGTCAGCATAGTCGCTGCAGCCAGTGTTAATGTAGACTCCAACGGTCAGGCCGCGTGCGTGGCAGGCAGCGATCTGCTCACCCAACAGGTCGATTCGCAGTGAGGGATGTCGTACACCGACTTCGGTGGGGAAGTAGACATGTCCATGCGCGTCCTGAGCAAAGAGGGTGGCCGAGTCAAACCCCGCGGCGGCAATGGCGGCAGCGAACTCTGCGCCGTCAAACTCGGAGGCCAGGTCCGGTATGCCCGCCGGGTTGTGGTAGTCCAAGTGCAACCGGCGGTGCGCAGCAGAGAACGGAGGAAGGGACATAGGCGACCTCCCGGACGGTCAGGCGGTGATCCGCGGCGCGGCGAGAGCCACTGGCGGACAACGGTTCGCAGCTGTCGAGCCCCAATTCCTCGTTGTCTATTCCATGCCCTCCGTACGGGAAGGAAGCCCTTCTCGATGCGACGAAACGATTGCACATGGGTTACCTGTTGCTTGCCCTGGACTATCCCCCGGCGGTCGGCGGCATCCAGCGGTACTGTCATGAACTGGCTGCCGCGCTGGTCCGGCGTGGGGTGAAGGTCGCCGTGCTCGCCTCGCAGCAGCCGGGCGCCGAGGCCTTTGACGCGGCCCAGCCATATCCTACGATGCGGGTGCCTGCGGAGAGCAAGACGGGAGCGGCTACGGCGCTGGTGGCGGCGGCCGAGAGAGCCGTGCAGGAGAACCTGCTGGGCGAACCGGTGCAGGCAGTGCTGTGTGGAAAGTGGTTCCCCGAGGGCGTGGCCTGCCTCTTGCTCAAGCGGAAATGGAGGCTGCCGTATGTGCTGCTGGCCTACGGGCGCGAGATCACTCTAACCGGTGGGAACCTGTTGAAGTGGCTGATGCAGCGACAGGTGGCCCGTGGAGCGGCTGGGGCGCTGGTGATCAGCGACTACACAAGGGAGCAGGTGATCCGGCGGGGAGTACCGGGGACGCGAGTTGCCAAGATACTGGCGGGCGTCAACCCCGAACAGTTTGCGGTCCTTCCCGAGCAGGTCGCGATGTGGCGAGAGCGCCTGGGGCTGGCGGAAGGAGAAAAGGTATTGCTTACCGTGGGCCGGCTGATCCCGCGTAAGGGCCATGCCCAGGTCTTGAAGGCATTGCCAACAGTCACAGCCCGCGTCGGTCCGGTACGCTATCTGATCGTGGGGACCGGTCCCGAGGAGCAGGCGTTGCGAAAGCAGGCGGCGACTCTGGGACAGCAGGTGGTGTTTCTGGGGGACATCCCGAACGGGGATTTGCCGGTGCTCTATGGGTTGGCCGACGTCTTCGTCATGCCGAGCCGCGAGCTGCCCGGGGTGCCGATCGAGGGTTTTGGCCTAGTATACCTTGAGGCGAATCTATGCGGAACGCCAGCCGTGGGAGGCAAGACCGGCGGCACCGCCGATGCGATCCTGGACGGCGAGACGGGGCTACTCGTTGACCCAGAAAGGCCGGAGGAAATCGCCAACGCGCTGGTGAAGCTAATCCACGACCCTCATCTAGCCGCACGGTTGGCGCAAGCCGGGTGCGACCGGGTCCTCCGGGAGCTGACCTGGGACCAGGTCGCGGACCGGACCTGCCGGGCGTTGCAGGAATGGGGCCTGAGGGGCTGAGCGGAACACCATGCCTCCCTACCGCATCGCATACATTGATCATGCCGAGGACTTGGGTGGAGCAGAGAAGAGTCTACTCGAGCTGACCAGCCGGCTGGACCGCGCCCTCTACACGCCACTGCTGCTGCACACCCGGGGGGCCAAGTGGATGCGGCGGGAGGACTGCGGGCATCTCGAGCGCATCCCGGTCTTCTCACCCGGTGGGGTGTTGGAGCGCAGACGAAGCAGCGTTCGTCGCAGTGTGTTAGGCAATTTGCGGGATGCCTTCGCTTCGGCCCGCCCGGTTTACCGAGTAGTACGCAGCCTGCGCCGGCATCAGGCCGACCTGGTGCACACGAATTCCCTCAAAGCGCACTTGCTGGGAGGTCTGGCGGCCCGGATGGCTCGCTTACCTCTGATCTGGCACGTGCGCGATCTGCTTGAGGAGGGAGAGGGCCTGGGCATCCTCCGCCGGGCAGCGGCGACCTGTCGGCCGCGCGTGATCGCCATCTCCGAGGCAGTGGCGCGGCAGTTCGAGGGGCTGCGGCTACCGGTCACGGTCGTGCCGAATGGAGTCCCTCTGGAACGGTTCACCCCCGGGGAGCCGCCGGGAGCCCTCCGTTCGGAGTGGGGACTTAGCTCACGAGAGCAGGTTGTCATGTGCGTGGGGCGGTTGACCCCGTGGAAGGGACATCGGACACTGCTGCAGGCCTTCGCGCAGGTAGTCTCTCAATATCCGGAGGCGCGCTTGCTGGTGGTGGGTGAAGTAGCCTTCTGGGCCGACGAATACGCAGAGGAGTTGCGGGCGCTGGCTGACCGGTTGGACTTGAACGGGCGAGTCATCTGGGCAGGTTTTCGAGAGGATGTGCCGGAGCTCTTGCGTCTGTGTCAGGTTCTGGTCCTACCCTCGCGCAATGAGCCGTTCGGGCGGGTGCTCGTTGAGGCTATGGCTACGGCCAAGCCGGTGGTGGCGACCAACAGCGGCGGGGCGCCGGAGATTGTGGTGCCGAACGAAACGGGGCTGCTGGTGCCGCCGGAGGATGCCCAAGGACTGGCGGAAGCTCTCCTGGAACTGCTGAGTGATGGAGCGCTCCGGGAACGTCTGGGAGCGGGCGGTCTGGCGCGCGCCCGCGAGCACTTTGATGTACGGCGGGTGGTTGAACAGGTGCAGGGCGTCTACGAAGAGATGCTGAGATAGGGACGCCGAAGGCCCGCCGTCAGGCGAGATGATCAACCGTTTCAGAGCTTCCCCATCACCCACTCGAAGCCTGCCGCGAAGCCCAACAGCGGAACCTCGTGCCCCCCGTCAGGTACCTCCACGTAGGCGAAACTGTCCCGATCCCTCATCTCGCCCACCAACCGCCGAGGTTGCGAGACCGGGATCACGTCGTCGCGGGTACCGTGCACAACGTAGACAGGCATAGTCAAGCGGTCGGCACGCCGCACCACCGAATGCTCCGCGTAGACCGATGGGTTTTCCCCGGCGGGGCCTCCGTAGGCAGCAGCAATGGCGTTGCCGATCTCGCGCTGGATGCTGTCCTCGGGGTGGCTAACGCACCACTCATAGTAGGAGCCTGGATCGGTGGCGGGGCAAAGCGCGACGACAGCGGCCACGTCCTGCGGGTACAGGCAAGAGTAGATCAGGTTGCTGGTGCCGCCCATGGAGCCGCTGGCGAAGAGAAAGCGCTCCGCGCCGTGCTGGACGCGGCAGTAGTTCAGCAGAGAGTGCAGGTCAGTCGCCGCGGCTGGACACATCCAGGCGTTGTCGCGCAGATTGGGGGTCAGCACGCCCAGCCCCCGGGCACGCAGGGCCGGAAGCCAATCGTGCCGGATGTCCTCGCGGGTGTAGAGTTGGTCACCGTGGGAGCCGTGACCGTGGATCATCACGGCCCACAGCGTTCCCTGCTCCGGCGGCCAAAGCAAGGCCCAGTCCTCGCTCTTGTCCACGCCCGAGGTGTAGTCTAGACGCAGAACGCCGGCGGGGAAGCCTGGCGGCTGGTAGGGGGAAAGGTGGCCGGTGTTGAGAGACATGCAGGCGCTCTGCACCTCTACTGGGGAACAACATCCACTTGGTTACTCTTCTCGACCTCCGCAGCGCCGTTCTGCAGGACCGCGTCCTTCCCGTTGCCCACCAGCTTGTTCCCCTGCACCACGTTGTCGGCGTTGTCTTTACCGTCCCAGGCTATCGCGACCCCGCAACGCTCGAAGCTGTTGCCGGTGACGGTGTTTCCCTTGGCTCCCTTGATTACCAGTCCCCCGCCGCTGAACTCGCTGCGAATGTCGGAGATGGTGTTCCCGCTGATCCGGTTGCCGCTACTGCCTCCGGTAAGGCGCATCGCCTCGGTCACTCCGCTGGTCAAGCGGTTGCCCTCCACCGTGCAGCCGGTGCAGTTCGCCAGGGTCAGGCCCGTGTAGGCCAACTGGAAGAACTGGTTGTTCCTGATGACCAGGTCGCTGCAGTTATCGGCGGGTAATCCCTCGCCCACAGCCTCCAGCTTGTTGTCAGTGAACGCAACCCCCTTGGAGTTCTTCACCGAGAAGCCGCCGATCGAGTGGTGCCCGTAGTTGCGGCTGACGACCATCCCAGGCTCGGTGATGTTGCTTATCATCATCAGGTTGCGGCCCTGATAGATGCGGTTGCCCTTCAGCGTGCAACCGGGGGCACCCACGGAGATACCGAAGAAGAAGCGCATCACGTCGTTGTTCTCGACGGTAGCATTCTTGCCCGAGATGACGATTCCGGTTCCGCTCTGGTAGACGCGATTGCCGATGACTCTGGCGTTTTCGCAGGGGTGGACGTTGCCTCCGCTGATGTCAATGCCGGTACTGCCGGAGCCGACAATCAGGTTATCCTCGAGGGTCAGCCCCTCCTTGGAATTGAAGACCCAGAAGCCCGCCTGGCTGCCGTAGAAGACCTGGTTCTTGCGGGCCACAGTGCGATTGCCGCCTAGGATGATCCCGTAGTGGCTGTCCACCACTAGATTGCCCTCGACCAGGAAGTCGTCGGTCTCTCCCTCCACGTTGACCGCCGTCCAGCCGGTATGCAGGATGACGTTGTTAGTGTACCGGGCGCCGTTGGCTTTGCCGTTGGTGCCGATGCCCTCCCGGCCGGTCCAGGCCACGTAGTTGCCGTCAATGGTATGGTTGGTCCCGGCATAGAGAAAGACTCCGTACTTGGTGGAGTCAACGACGTAGTTGCCGCGAGCAGTGCAGTAGGCGCCGTTGGAGGTCATTATCCCCATGCTGGTGGAGTAGACATAGCAGTTCTCGATGAGCATGCGGCGCAGGGCTGAGCCGCCGCCGTAGATGCCGAAGCAGCGAGAGACCTGGCAGTTGCGGACGATGACATCCTCGGAGTCTATCACCGAGATGCCGAAACCGGGCGCGGGCGAGAACTCGTTGGGCGGTGTGCCGTCCACGCGGCAGTTTTCGATGATTAGCGGGCGCTTGATGAAGTGTACCTGTATGCCCCACTGGTCGGTGACGCCGTGGATGTCCAGGTCGCGAATGACCCAGGGGTCTTCTTTGGTCCCCTTGCCGGTGACGAAGCCGTCGGGCTTGGCGGCCTCCGCCTCGACTGCGGCTTCGCCCTTGAACTCCAGAGCGGGGGCAGGGCGAAGCCTGCCCCGATCCCTCAGGCCCTTGTCCTTCGGCGGCGCGGGGATCTGCGGCTGAGGGAGCGACTGGTCCCAAGCGGCATCGGCGGGCTGGCACAGATGCATCAGCGGCGGGTCGGGCATAGGTTCGTCCTTCGCGTATAGGGGATAGGCGGAGAAAAGAAGTAGAGGAAATGAGACAAGCACTAGAGGGCACGCGCGGCGCATAGGGGCCTCCTCCTCGGTCTACCAGGACGGAACCGGGTGGACGGGGGAGGTCCCGTCTGCGGGTGGGCACCGTCGCCCGCAGCCACGTATCCGGCTCCGACAGGACGATTGCTCTTGTCCAGCCCGCTGGCGCCGCGCCTTATCTATCTCCGCCGCAGGAAAGCCGGAATGTCTATGTCGTCCTCGTCGTAAGTGGGCATTTCCTCGGCGAAGGCCTTGCCGGCAGCCGCTTCGACAGCGGGAGGAGCTGCGGGTGCGACCGGGCGCGTCGCTGCTTGTGGCTCCTGGCGGGCACGACGCGGGGACGGGCGCTGCTCATCGAAGCCAGTAGCCAGAACCGTAATGCGCACCTGGCCTTCCATCTTCGGGTCCGTTACCGCGCCTAGGGTCAGGTCTACGTCGCCACCGCCGTCCTGAGCAGCCTCCTGCACAATGGCGCAAGCCTCGTGGACTTCCTTGAGTGTCAGGTCCGGCCCGGCCGTGATATTGAAGAGGACGGCGCGTGCTCCCTTGATGTCCACTTCCAGGAGCGGGCTGGCGATGGCGGCCCTTGCGGCCACTACGGCGCGATTTTCGCCAGAGGCCTCGCCAATCCCCATCATGGCGGTGCCGGCATCTTTCAGCACCGCACGCACATCGGCGAAGTCGAGGTTGATCAGTCCGGGAACCACGATGACTTCGCTGATCCCGCGCACGCCTTGCTGCAAGACGGTATCCGCGAGGGAGAAGGCTTCCTGCAGAGTGAGTCCCTCTTCGCCCAGTTGCAGCAGGCGATCGTTGGGGATAACAATGAGCGTATCTACATGCTCTTTGAGGCGAGTGATGCCTTCGGCAGCCAACTCGGCCCGCCGGTGGCCCTCCACCGTAAAGGGCTTGGTGACCACGCCAATGGTGAGTGCTCCGAGCTCGCGGGCGATCTCGGCGACGACCGGGCTGGCGCCGGTGCCGGTGCCGCCACCCATGCCGCAGGTGACGAAGACCATGTCGGCGCCGTCGAGGGCCATCATTACGTCCTGGCGGCTCTCTTCGGCTGCTTGCCGACCCAGGTCGGGGTTCCCACCGGTGCCCAGCCCCCGGGTTAGCTGCGCGCCGATCTGCAGCTTACGGTCGGCCGCGGACAGGTCCAGTACCTGGGCATCGGTGTTGATGGCCAGGTACTCCACGCCCATCAGGCCGCTTTCAATCATGCGGTCTACCGCGTTGGAGCCGCCGCCTCCCACACCGACGACGCGGATCTTGGCGTACTCTTCCACATTCTGCCTCATCATTGGGGAGGATCCTCTCTTGGGCACTGGGCTGCTCGCGGGCAGGGCCTTACCCCCTGCAGGGCACCCGATTATAGGCAGCGCACGAGAGCACTGTCAAGCCGGTTTGGAGACCCGACAGTAGCCTATTCGCCTTCGTGGCAGGAACTACCTTCTCGGGGTGGAACGCGGTCTGTCTCTTCGCGTCGATCCGATCGTCGGCTACTCCCTGGCTACTGCTACCCGCACCTGGGCAGGGCGCAGAACCCGGTCGTGGAGCATGTAGCCTTTCCGCAGCTCTGCGGTCACGGTACCCTCGGCCGGATCGCCAGGGGTGACTTCCTCCCGTTCCAGCGCCTCGTGGCGCGAAGGATCGAAAACCTCCCCCAACGCCGCGATCGGCTGCAACCCCGCTTGCGCCAGGGTATCCAGTAACTGGCGCAAGGTCAGATACACCCCCTCGGCCAAGGCGGTGTCCGCTTCGCCGTGCTCTTGGGCGGCCTGCAGTGCCATCTCCAAATGGTCCAGGGAAGGTATGAGCGACTCAAGCAGGTTGGCGTTCGCGTAGCGGATCTGCTGCGCGTATTCCCGCGCCACGCGGTCACGGTAGTTGCGCAGGTCGGCCAGCGCGCGGAGATGGGCGTCGCGCTCCTGTTCCAGTTCTTCTTGAAGGCGCGCCAGGGCCTCATCCAGGGGCAGCTCGACGAGCTCATCGGTGGAAGCGTCGTTGTGTTCTTCGGACATAGCAGATACCTTTCGGGGACACGGGGCAGGTCACCCGTCCCTGATCATACAACAGCAGTTGGCCAGGGGTTGGTCAGGCAGCAAAAAAGGTCACGCGGAACGGAGCGCTCCTCCCCGCGGTTAGAGGGCGTCGGTATCGATCGTCTCCGGTTGCTGCGGCTTCTGGCGAATAATGGTATTGATGCGTAGAATGGCCTCGGCGATCTCGAGGGCTGCCTCCAGCGCCTGGCGCTTGACTGGCGCCGCGTCGAGCACTCCCGCCTGGAGCATGTCGGTGACCAGTCCCGAGTCGCAGTCGATGGCGAGCGTCCCCGTCCCGCTCTCGGCCTGTGCGGCCCAGGCCTGCTCCACTTTCTCGAGTGAGTTGAAGCCTGCGTTAGTGACGATCTGAGCGAGAGGACGCTTGAGGGCTTCTACCACGCAATCCAGGCCGTAAGCGGCCATACCGGGCGCCTGCTGCCGATATATACTGACGTATTGTGCGGCGGCCAGTTCAAAGGCGCCGCCGCCGGCGACCACCCCGCCCCGGACCACGGCCTGCACCGCGCTTGCGGCGTCCTCAGCTATGCGCTGCCGTTCCTGACGCACCTCCCGCGTCGCGGCACCCACCAGCATGGTCGCTGCCGGTCGCCCCGCTCCGCCCAGGACCTGCAGATGGTCCAGCCGCTCATCCTCGGTCACGAGCGCGGCCCGTCCCAGGGCGGGCTGCAGTTCCTCCACGGCTTTCTTGAGAGCTCCTCGTTTGACCGGCTGGGCGCCCGTGGATTCGGCTAGGCGAGATAGATCTCGACGGGAGAGGCGACGGACGGCGAAGGCGCCTGCCGCAGTTAGCAGTTCTTCAGCAGCCTCACTGATTCCTCGCCGTACCAGGAAGCAGTTGACCCCAGCTTCCAGCAGAGCAGCAAGACCGCGCAGGAACTCCTCTTGCAGTCGCAAGTAGCGCTGGAAACCCGCCTCCGTGCCGAGAGCGGCTGCTTCCACCTCTTCAGGCTCCAGAGCGTCGTCCACCAACAGGAGGGTGGCCCGCTCCAGCCGTCGCGGCATCTGGCGACTGAGCCGAGTGCCGGCGAGGACAAGGCCTTCCACCAGCCCGGTGGATGCGCCCTCCTGCGCCAGCACCAGGTCAGCCAAGCGGAACTCGTTCTCCAGCAGTCGTTCGCGGCCCAAGTGAGCTGCTGCCACGACTGCCAGGTCCGCCAGGTCCGTCTCGCCGCGGGCGGCGATAACTGCTGCTTGGCGCAACTGAGGGTCGGCCAAGTCGTCTACGGGGACAGACTGCGTCTCCAAGAACTCAAGGGCCAACCTGATTCCCGTCTGCATGCCCTCGATTACCTTGATGACGGGCACGCCGTTGCGGGCGTGGCGGACGCCCTCGCCGACCAGGGAGGCCGCCAACAGCACGGCCGTCGTGGTGCCGTCGCCAACCTGCTCCGCCTGGGCTTGGGCCGTGCCGATTACCAGGCGCGCTGCCGGGTGGTTCAGTTCCATGCGCTCCAGAATGGTGGCGCCGTCGTTGGTGATAGTCACCTCGCCGTAACGGTCCACCAGCATGGAGTTGAGGCCCTTGGGGCCGAGAGTCCCCTCAACGGCGGAGGCAATGGCTATCACCGCCGCCGCGTTGGCCAGCAGCGCGGAGGTCTTCTCACTTGGAGTAGCGCCGGCCGGGGACGCGGCGGGGCCGGCGGATTCGGTGGAGGCCATGAAGAGACTCCTTCGGAGCGAGTGGGCGGTCGTTGGGCAGGGAATGAGAGAGTCTGGAGGAGGTTTTCACCCCGAGGCTGACGGCTCTGTGGCCTCTACGTTCCTCCTACTCTTCGTCTTGTTTCCTCCCCAGAATCCCGCCGATCTCCTGAGCCACGCATTGCACGGCGGCCATGGCGCGAGCGTACGGCATGCGGAGCGGCCCGAGTACGGCAATCGCGCCACGCCGGGGGCTGGGTCCGGGATAGGCTTGGGCTACCAGGCTGCAGTCGCCGAATTGCCTGCTACCCAACTCCGAGCCGATCAGCACGCTGACTCCCTCGCGTCGGAAGGCCCCGCGCAGTAAGGCCCGCGGTGGCCCTTCGCGGCTGAGCATGCTCAGCAGTTCCTGGATGCGGCTGCGCTCGCGGAAATCGGGATGGGCAAAGAGATGGGCCGCTCCTTCCACGTAGACCCGTTGCTCGGCATTCTCCATGAGCAGCTGCACCAGCCCCGCCAGTACTTCTGCGGGCAAACCGCTCTGCTCGGCTAAAGCCGGCACGTCCAGACCATCCAGGCCGTCCCGAGACAGCGCCTCAGCCAGTGTCTCTCCCAAGGCGCTGATTTGTTCGCTGCGTAGCGGCTGCTCCGGTTCCCAGAGCAGCTCCCGGCGTCCCTCCTCCGTCTCGTACCGCACTCGAATGGCACGGGCACTGATGGGTGCCAGCGAGAAGCTCAGGAAGCCTGCTCCCGGAGCGATCGGCTCACTGGCCAGCGCCGCCTGCTCGGTGAGTTCGGCCAGGACCCGCGTGGAAGTTCGTAACAATGCAACCACATCAGTTCCGACGCGCGCCAGTTCTCCCCTTACCCAAGTGTGTTCACGCGACAGACGGGGAGCGGCACTCCCCAACTGGCCGACGTAGAAGCGATAGGCGGCTTCCGTTGGCACACGCCCGGCCGAGGTGTGGGGCTTGCCCAAGTACCCTCGGCGTTCCATCTCGGCCATCTCATTGCGGATAGTCGCGCGACTAGCACGCAGGCCGTGCTTCTCCTGCACCAGCTTGGAGGGCACCGGCTCGGCCGTAGCAATGTACTCGCCGACTACCGCGAGCAAGATCACCTGCTGGCGAGGGGTGAGGTCGTGGGCTCCCATACGGTCCACTCCAAGCGCCGCGAGGACTGCACCGTCAGTCTCGGCCCTGCGCACTGAATTTAGCACCGGCCGCGTAAGGTGTCAAGGGACGAAGGGGTGTGGGGATCAACCCTTGGCAGCTACAAGGGAGGCAAGCAACCTGCGAACCTACTACCTGCAGGTCAGCAAGAGGCTGCGGACCAGGTTCACCAGACCGCCCTGCTCGTCGCGTGCTTGTAGCTTGACCAGGTACTGACCAGCCGGGACCCGAGCTCCGCCCTGGTTACGTCCGTCCCAGAGTACGGCTCTGGTGCCGGCGGGCTGTGGTGAGCCGGCAAGCACCTGACGCACGCGGCGGCCGGCGATGTTCAGAATCTCCAGATCGCAGGTGGCCGGGCCCGAGAGCGCAAAGGTGATCTGCGCGCCTTGACCAGTCGGTTGTGCCGACATGGCCGTTACTTGCAGCGACCCCCCAGTGCGCTCGGATACGCTCAGGGTGAAGTGTCGCTGCCCGGTAGACTCGCTGGCCCGAAAGACGTAAGCAGGCGAGGTGCGCAGATTGACAGTCTGACCGGTGGCGAGATCAGTCAGCAGGAATGTCCTGTCGGCCGACAGAGTGTTCACGTCGGGCCAGCAGAGACGCACCGGCCCGCTATAGCCGACCCAGGTCACGGAAAGCGGCTGGCTTAGTGGTTGCGCGTCGGCATTCCAGAGGCGCACTGCGACCGATCCTCCGTTGCGCCCACTGCCGAGCGCCAGGTCCACACCCTCGCCAGGTAGGGGCGGGGCCTCCACCTCGCGTGCCTGGGCGGCCACTCCCAGGTAGTTGTCCAGGTCTTGATAGACTCCCGCCTGAGCCGTCAGCCGCAGGCGCCATACGTCAGCCGAAGCTGAGGTAGGTTGAGATCGCGTGGCAGCCGCTGCAGCGGTGCCGGGCCGGGTGAGATTGAGGGTGCAAGTCTTGAGAGCGTGTACCCAAAAGCCTTGCCAAGGCGGGAGCAGTCGGCTGCCTCCGGCGTCGCCGTTGACCATGCGGTAGCCCTTGGTGACGGGATCCCACAGCCAGGCCTGGCTATGCAGGAAACCGGCGGACTCCGCCGAGGCTAGGTCCATGGTGTTGCCGCCGAAGGTCACGGTGCAGGCGGCAAAGTCGACTGGTCCGAAGAAGGGGTTGCCCAGAGTCTGCCAGCCGGAGACCAGGCCGACCGGGAAGTCGCCAGCAGGGGCCGATTGGCCGGTGGGCGATACAGTCACGGTGCGCGGTAGTTTGACCCAGAATCCTTGCCCCAGGGCCAGCCGGAGAAAGGCGCTGAGCGGCTCTCCGGCATAGTTGACGTACTGCTGGGTAGTGGCGTTGTAGCGCGCGTACACGAGTTCACTGGTCGTGAGCCCCAGCAGAGTCGCTGGGTGTAGGTCCGCGGGGAGAACGGGGGTGGCCATGAGGTGTACACCGGCGTGGAAGCTGAGGTTCTGGTTGGGGAAGGACTGGACGGGGCCGACGGCGGAGACGTTCTTGTTCTCGTTGCCGAAGGAGTCCACCGCGGTCAGCGCATAGTAATAGTCGGTGCCGTCCGTGACGGTGGTGTCCGTGTAGGTGCTCGTCAGGGCGTTGGTGATAACCGCTACCGGGGTCCGACCGGTGACGTTGGTGAAGTTGTACAACTGCCGGTAGAGATGGAACTCCTTGAAATCGGGGGGAGCTGTGTAGGTCCATTGCAGGACGATGGTGCCACCGCTGTCGCCGGCGCGGTCGGCAGCGGAGAGCGTGCCAACGGCCGGGGGCGGGTTATCGTTGCGCGACCGCGCCGGTCCGACGATCTCGGAGTCGGAGTAGAGCGTCCCCGCCCAGGTGCGGATCTGGTAGTAGTAGTCGGTCCCATCGCTGGTGGTGTGGTCCAAGTACACCTCGGTACCCTTGGTCAGGTCGCGCAGGGTGGTAAAGCTGCCGGAGGCACCAGTGCGGCGGCGCACAGTGTACTTGGTTACATTGTTGGCCCCGGCTCCGTCGTCGCCGGACTTGATCCAGGTAACGGTGACACTGCCGCCCTCATCGCCGAGGGTATCCTCAGCCTGCACGTTGTGCGCTGCCTGCGGTGGCGATACTAGCCCCAGAGCGCGCGCGATGTTCAGCCGCCCCCCCAACATTCCGGCGTACCCCGGATTGAGGGAGTCAATGTTGTCCGCACCCGCTTTGAGCCGGGCAAAGACCTGTGCGGGCGAGAGCCCCGGCTCCCGGGCCAGGAGCAGTGCGGCCGCGCCCGCGGCCTGGGGGCAAGAGAAGGAGGTGCCGGTATTCGTGCCCCAGTACTGGTTGAAGTCGGGGAAGGCGGGGGCGTAGAAGAGTGGCCCGTATACGGCGTCCCCCGGCGCGCACAAGTCTACGAAGTGCTTCCCGCTCGAAGTGTCATAGTTGGAGTAGTACGACTTGCGATCGTTCTGGTCGGTAGCGCCGACTCCCAGGATCATGTTGTCGGTCAGCGGGTTAGGCCCATCATTGCAGACGGGAGACTGCCAGGTGAGTCGGTCGTTGCCCAGATTCTGGCCCTGGTTGCCGGCCGCACAGACTACCACTACTCCCGCGTTGTAGGCGGCCTGGATGGCGGGGGTGAAAGCCTCGCTCCAGCTGCCGCCCAGACTCAAGTTTATGACCTTGGCTCCGTTGGCCACAGCGTAGTCTATAGCCTGTACGACTCCCGAGACTGTGCCGTTGCCGTCCCGGGAGAAGATCTTCAGCGGCATGATTCTCGCCTGCCAGTCCACCCCGGCGCTGCCCCAGCCCTCATTGCTGACGGCTGCAGCCAATCCCGCCGCTAGGGTACCATGGGCGACGACCGAGTTGTCTTTGCCCGCCACGGGCACCGGCTGCACATTGCTATTGTTCTCGACGAAATTCCAGCCGTGAACGTCATCCACATAACCGTTGCCGTCATCGTCCTTGCCGTTGCCGGCGATCTCGCGCGGGTTTGTCCAGATCTTGGTGGCGAGATCGGGATGGTCAAGGTCTACACCGGAGTCCACGACAGCGATGACCACGCTGGTGGAGCCGGTCGTTACGTCCCAGGCCTGGGGAGCGCGGATGAGAGGGAGATGGTACTGCCGGGAGTACTGAGGGTCGTTGGGAATCAGTTGTGGGTAGACGAAAGTATCGGGCACCACGAGTGTGACGCCGGGACCCAAGCGTAACCGATCGGCGGCTATCTGCAAATCGCTGCCTTCTGGAAGGTCCACCACCATCATTCGCGAGCGGGGCAGGAGGGCTCGCACGCGCATGCCGGGGGGGAGCGCGGCGGGGGAGACCTGCTGCGGACTGATCGTTTGATCTGTTATGACCAGGAGGCGGTCAGCGACCGCCTGCGCCGGGCGCACGATCACCTGCCCTCGCGGCCCCAACTGTCGGTAGGGCGGCGCCGGTAGGGGAACCACCTTCTCGGGCGTGGCGCCCCCAGGAACGACGGCGAGGAGGCTGAGGAGAACTCCCAGAGCAGCGACCCGCGATGCAGCTATCCTGGGGCTGTCTGCCTTCCGCCGCGATATGCATTCTTCAGTCATGGCATACTCCCCAACGATGGAGGCCGCCAGGCGGCGGCCTCCACGGGTACTATCTCAGCACGACCGCAGCGGGCGCAGACTCAGCGCCGTAGCAGGAGAGGCCGGACCACGGACACCCGCTGTCCCGTGTCGCTTTCGGCTGTCACGCGGACCAGGTAGGTACCCGCCGGGGCCGCCGCGCCGGTCAGGTTCCTGCCGTCCCAGATCACAGTGCCTACCCCGGCAGTGCGCACGCTATTTGCCGCTACCGTGCGGACCAGCCGCCCGCTGATGCTGAGCACCTCAACCGTTACCTGGGCCGGAGCAGCAAGTACATAGACGATTTCCCCCCGGCCGTGGCTACCGTTGGCCGTGACGCTGGAAAGCGTCACCGGGCCCTCTGGAGCGAGACTTAGGCGGAACTGACGCGGCTGGTCCCCGGCTCGGAATCGGTAGGAGGGCACTGTGCGCAGATACAGGCTGCGGCCGGTCGCCAAATCCGTGAGGATGGGCCGTACCGAGTTGGGCAAGGTGCTCAGATCAGGCCAGGTCAGCGTGATTTCAGCTCCAACCTGGGCCGCTGCGACCTGTAGGTCCCAAGTAGGATCCGCCCCAGGCTTGCGGAAACTGGTGGCAGCGCTTCTTCCCTCGGCGGTCCGGAAGAAGAGATCTACGCCGCCCTCCAACAGGGGTGGGGAAAGAACCTCGCTCAGCGAGCCGGCCTGAGGGCTGACTCCGAGGAAGTTGTCAGTATCCGCCGCGGTGCCTGCTTTTGCCACCAGCCGCAGCGTCCAGTTGTCCTCGGTCGGGGCCGCCGTCGGCTTCTCCTCGTTTGCCTGCAGGGCGCCAGTCGGCCGCTTGAGCAGCAAAGAAGCCAACAGGTGGGAACGGAAGAAGAAGCCTTGCCCGTTCTTGATGGTACGTGCTGCGAAAGGCAGGGCGGCGCTGACTAGTCGGTAGCTTTGCGCCACGTTGTCGTAGGACCATGCGTAGTTATCGGTATGTCCGTTGGCATTGGACGTGTCGAGGCTCTCCGGGGTTCCGGCTATGACTACCTGACACTGATTGAAGACGAGCTCGGCGCTGAAGGGGTTGCCAATCATGTTCCAGTTCGGGACGATGGGCACCGCGTAATCGCCGGGAGGCGCGGGGGTGCCGGTGAGGGCCACCTTGACCGGTGCTGCGGCCCGGAGCCAGAAAGCCCGTCCCAGTGCCTGCTGGAGCAACGGATTGGTCGGATCGTCGGCATACTCCACGTAGCTACTGGTGCTGGTGTCCCAGGCAGCCAGCCGGATGTGGATGGGGCCTCCGACATTCAGGATGTGCCCCATGTTCGCGTCTTGAGGCATCAGCGGCAAGGCAATCAACGACAGGCCCATGGGGAAAGTGATGGAGACGTTGGGCAACGATTGTACCGGCCCGGCCGGGATCACCTGCTTGTTCTCGTTGCCCACCGCATCCACGCCGGTCACAGCGTACCAGTAGTTCACGCCGTCTGTGATTGTCTTGTCCACGTAGCTGCGGATCGCTTTGTCTTCCAGCGTGGCGATCGGCGTCATCGCGCTGACATCGGTGAAGTTGGTAGTGTCACGGTAGACGCGGAACTTGACCATGTTCGGGTCAATTGTAGTGTAGCCCGTCCAGGTCAGTGTAATGGAGCCACCCCGGTCATTGGGCGTGTCTGCCGCTTTGAGGGTCTCGACCGGCTCAGGAGCGAGGGTATCCGACGCCGTGGCCGGCCCGGCTACTGCTGAGGGCACGGTATCGTTATCGCTGCACGTGTCTACCCGGTACCAGTACGGCACTCCGTTGGGGACGGGGGTGTCCAGATGTGAGTAGTTGCTCTTGCCGGTTGCCGGGAAGGACTGGAGGAGAGAGAAGGGCCCGCCCTCGTGCTCAGCGCGGAGCAGATCATACTTGACTACCGTGTCAAATCCGGCTCCGTCATCCGGGGAGCGGGTCCAAGTCACGGTGATGCTTCCACCCTCGGTGTTGGGTGTACCGAAGGCCTGGACGCTGCGCGCCGGCAGGGGCGGAGGGATGACCAACGAGTTGACCGCATTGATCAAGCCCGCTCCCATCAGTCCTACGGTGCTGGGATTCTCGGCGTCGATGTTGGTGCAGGCAGTGCGGATGGTATCAATGACTTTGGCCGGGTCGCTGGTCCCGAACTGAGACACAACCAGCGAGGCGAGTCCAGCAGTGATGGGGGAGGCCATGGAGGTACCCGACCAGGTCGGTCCCCCGTAGGCGTTGCCGGGCAAGGTGCTCATGATGGCTACACCCGGGGCCACTACGTCGACAAAGCGGCGGGAGGAGCCATCCAGGTTTGAGAATTCCGCGATGCGTTTCTGGGAGTCGCACGCAGCCACTCCCAAGATGTGGTTATCACTTTCCATCGCTCCGTCGTTGCAGACCGGAGAAGACCACATGCTGGGGTCATCGGTGAAGGTGAAGCCGCTGTTACCCGCGGCAACTACTACAACCAGCCCGGAGTTGAAGGCGTCAGTGATGGGCTGGGTGAAGACCTCGGAGTAGCCGCCGGGCGCCGTGCCCAAGCTCATGTTGATGACCCGCGCGCCGTTGTCAATCGCGTACTGGATGGCGCTGATGATGGCGGCCGCCGGGGCCAAGCCGGTAGCATCATCGAACACCTTGAGTCCCATTAGGCGGCAGCCCCAGTCGGCCCCGGCAACCCCGATGCCGTTGTTGGTCGCCGCGCCGACGAGACCGGCCACGTGCGTTCCGTGTTCCATGACGTCCGTGAGATCGGTACTGTCCTCAACGAAGTTGTAGCCGTGGGACCCGTCGCGGGGGTTCGTCCACAACTTGGCCACCAGGTCTTGGTGGGCGACATCCAGTCCGGTGTCAATGACGGCCACCACGTTGGTGGCGCTTCCGGTGGTGACGTCCCAGGCCAGGGGAAACGAGCACAGCGGCCACTGGTACTGCTGAGCATAGCGCGGGTCATTGGGGGTGGCGGCGGGACGAATCGCGCGGGGCCGCACCAGACCAGCATAGGTGACACCGAGCCCGACAGTCTCCATGGGGTACAGCAAACGGTTGGGCTCGGCGAGCCGGATACGTGCCGCCGTCCGCAAGAGGGCCACTCCCTCTGGTACGGCCATACCTTGTGGTAGTCCCACCAAGGCGGTGTTGCCGCCGCCGACTCGCCAGCGCTTGAGCAACATGCAGCCTTTGGCCGCCAGGGCGGCCTGCAGGTCTTCGGTGGAGGTTCCCGGCTGCACAACTACCAGTGCCTGCCCGGCCACTGCCTGATCGGGCAGCGGCACTCGGACGGAAGCGGGTCGCAGCATCTCCGGGCGAATCTGGCCCCAGGCGGCCGGGATCGTCAGGAATAGGGCGATCAGCAGGAGTAATGCGGGGTACAACCACGCGGCAGGACGTACGCCCCGGGGGCCGGCACTCAACATGGCGAAGGACCTCCCTTGCCTCGCGATCGCGAATGGCAGGAACAGGGCTGAGGATTCCCGCAAATCATAGCAATTCATACGCCTACTGTCAACGAAACGACGGGTCGCCAGAGCGGCGCCTGCAGGCGGCGGCAGCTCGGAGGTATTCACTCGGTTGCCGGCGAAGAGAGTATCCACTAACGTTCGTCGAGGTGTGTCTAGATGCTCGACCCGACGCTGCTGGAGATACTGGCCTGCCCGGCGTGCAAGGAGTCAATCCGGTTGGAGAAGGACAAGATTGTCTGCACAGGTTGCGGGCGGCGTTACCCTATCCGCGACAACATCCCCATCATGCTGATCGAGGAGGCCGAGCTGCCGGAAACGCCCGCGAACTCCGCGGACTCGGCCTGACCTGTCAATGCCCGGCCCCCCAGTGGACCTCAGCGTTTGTCTCGTCAGCTGGAACGTCTGGGCTGACCTGCGCGCTTGTCTGCTAAGCCTGAGTGAGACCCGGGGCCTTCATCTTCAGATCATTGTTGTGGACAATGCTTCCACTGACGGCACCGTGACCCAACTGCGGCGCGAGTTCCCCACAGTGGAATTGGTGGTCAACGCGGAGAACCGGGGCTTTGCGGCTGCCTCCAACCAGGCGCTGGCAGTCGCTACCGGTCGGTATCTCCTGTTGCTCAATCCCGACACCGTAGTCCCTCCCCGGGGCCTGGAGGAACTCGTGGACTTCGCCGACGGGCATCCCCAGGCAGGAGTCGTCGGTCCGCAGTTGCGCTACCCGGATGGCCGCTTGCAGTACTCGGCTCGCCACTTTCCCACCATCGCTGCCGCCGTCTTCCGCAATACCCCTTTGGGTCGGCTTTTTCCCCACGCTCGGGCAGTCCAGGCGTACCTGATGGCAGACTGGGACCACGACGAGGTGCGGGAGGTGGACTGGGTCAGCGGCGCTGCCATGCTTATCCGCCGAGAGGCCTACGAGCAGATCGGGCCGCTGGATGAACGCTTCTACTGGGGTTCCGAGGACGTAGACTATTGCTGGCGCGCACACAAAGCGGGCTGGCAGGTGCTGTACACCCCGACTCCGCGCATCATCCACGCGGTCGGTCGCAGCAGCGACCAGGCGGTCCGGCGCACGATCGTCAACACCCACCGCAGCATGTACCGCCTGTACTGCAAGCACCTGGCCCAGTGCCCGTTCTCCTGTGCCCTAATCTGGTTGGGGGTATGGATCCGCGCGACACTGCTGCTGTTGCCGTTGTGGTGGCGGAGGCGGTAGCGCGGACGGGGCTAGTGGGTATGTGCCTAAGGACGCGAAGAGCGCACCTACGTGGTGGATGAGGCGGTCTGGGGTCGGAGGGGTACCAAATAGCGCACGATCCTGGCGGCTTCCTCGGCAGCGTCAAGTGCCTCGAGCCGGCCCAACAGTTGTTCCGAGGCGACTTGCTTGAACTGGCTCCCGCTGCTAGACGAGTTGCGGAACTGGCTGGCCAGCAAGGAGTGCCGAGAGGATTACGCGCGCATGGTCGGCTGTGGCGAGTAATGCAACTCCAGGGCAGGAAGACTCTTCCACCCTCCGTTCTTGTACGCTAGACGAGCACACGTCCCATTCGTGACGTCCCAATCTCCTCTTGGAGGATTCTCCAGCACGTTTGCAAAAACCCCGTATACTTCCTGATAACCCGGCCAGTCTCGTGATGCCATGCTTGACCACGATACCGATCTTCAGGCACGTGATCTCGTCGGTCTGACTGGCCGTTCAGAGGTCTGCGCGTTCTTCGCGCGGCTCGGCTTTCCAGTCGAGAGCGGTTGCGAGACCTTCCCCGAGTCTGAAGGCATGCGCGAAAACCTGGCCTCCGCCGGGCGCCACATGGAACTGCTCGCATGCGATTGACTGGGGACTCTTCGACGTCTACCTCCTCGAAGTCTCCTCCGTCACCGTGGCTCGCGTCCAGGAGCTGGCCTCTCACTTCAAGCAGCGCGCCGGGTACGCTCTGGCCGTGCTTACCTTGGGCTGCGAGCGCCTCGACTTTGTTCTCTTTGACTCCCAGACGCGTGAGGGCGCCCAACGCCCTGACGCCGCCATTCGAGTCCTGCCCCGGCGCGTCAGCCTCGATCGACTCCACGACAGCGACAAGCGCTCTAAGCTGCGGACCCTCCGCCGCTCTTCCTGGACCGAGCCTGATCGCCCGGCCCAGTGGGACAAGCTCCGTTCCGCCTTCAGCATCGGCGAGCGGTCCGAGGAATTCCTCGACAACCGGGGACTCTTCGCTAATCACTACCCGAAGGAGCGGTTGCGGGACCTAACGGCTTGGGATGACTCGGCCCTCAAGGACGCCCGACGCAGAATCACGAGCGCCCTGTTGCAGGCCCGCGGCAGGTTCCGGGGCGCCGACGAGCAATCGCTCCATGAGGGCCTGCTGGAGCCGGTCCTCACTGAGCTCGGGCTCCAACTTCGTCCCGGTAAAGACGCGTGCGACAGCGACATCCGCTGCCCTGACTACGACCTCCTCGATCCCGCGACGGGTACGCGTGCCGCAGTCTGTCCTGCCTGCCAATTGGATCGTTTCCTGGACGGGCCCGACCTCAGCGACCGCGATACCGGCGACGGCAACCCAGGCGCTGCCGTTCTCTCTCTACTCACGCCGGCGCCGGCGTAAAAGTGCGGCGGGAGGAGGCGGAAGAGTGCGGCACCCGTTGCTGCTCAATTGCCAGTTATCGCGGTCTTGAATTCCCGCTGGGCGGAGCAGTCGTTCGTCGGCCCAGCCGGAGTGGCGTAGGTACCTCGGGGCCGGCTGCCGTCAGTACGCTACGGCCCCGTGGTTGCCTGCCGTCGACAACGCGCCTCGATCTGCCGATCAGCATAGAACGGGTGGAACATCAAGTCCAAGCTCCAGCTCCTGTCGCACCGCTGCGGTGCCGGGCCGCCTCCCGGCTGCTACCGAGTGCATGCCGAAGCCGAAGCGGGGGGCGTCCCCCGGGGTGGCCTTCTCAGATGCTCCTCGTAGATTTTGGTCGCGTCAGGGCAGCGGTAGGGTGGGTCAGGCGCCTCCCGCCGTCACCCATACATCAGATATGGCGACGCTGTACGGTGCCTGCTTGCGCATGTCCAAGGCGTGGGCCAGGTACCCCTCCATGACGCCTACGTCGAACTGCTCCAAGGCAAGAAACTCCGGCGGGAGGAGCAGCGAAAGCAAGCTTCCCCGTGCCTCCCGGCCCTCGGGCCCCGGTGGAATCCGCCACACGCGGTGGACTTCCACGGGCATGCCTCCCGCGATCTCGCGGGCCTTGAGGCGTACGCTATAGGCCCGGCCCAGGCAATCGTAGTCGTATGCGTGCAGGTGCAGCACTACCGGCCGGTCGCGGTAGGCGCGGAGACCGCCCAGCCGGATGGTGAAGGCTCTCCCCATGTGCCAGGCGGCATAGCCGGGCGCCCAGGAGACGGCGTAGTCGTAGATGGGTATGCTGAACTCCACTCCCGGTGCCGTCTCGATCACGTCCTCGAGATCGGCCTGGTCTCGCCAGGGCCCGCCGAGGTGCCCCTTGACATACGCGTGTGCCGCCACCAGGATCTCTCCGGGGTGTCCGCCGCGCATAGCGGCAAACCACTCCCGCCTCGCGGCCACCATCTCCTGCCAGTGCGACTTGATGTACCGATTGAGGTATTCCCGAGTCGCAGCCAGGACCCTGGGCAGCGCCTGCGCCTCCGCCGGCGGCACGCGCCTGGCGATCTCGGTGGTCGCCGCCTCCCACAGGGTCTCCTCGTCTGCGGCCGCCATCGGGTAGCGCCGCAGACTGTCCGCGAGATGGTCGAGGGCTCTGAGGTCCAGGGCGTCCCCGTTGGAGATCTCCATTTCGTCCGCGGAGACGTTCCACAGCCTGGCCCAGGGACGGGGCCAGGTCAGGCGCACGTTCAAGCCGCCTTGGTCCGCGGGCGTCCGGGAACCATCGTAGTACTCGGCCCAGACCGCCCGTCCCTCCGGCACCCGCAGGGCGACCTGGGTCGCGCCGGATAGTTCAGTCCAGACATAGGTGTAGGGGACGCGCCCCGGATTGGGGATGGTCTTGAGGCCAACCAGGTTGTGATAGGAGCGCAGATGCGGCGTGTAGGCGGGCGCCGGAGCGCCGACCGCCAACTCCCAGCGCGTGGTTCCCTGCGACACCGGTCCTACCACCAGCGCATGGTGGCTGTGCTCGAGTGGCGCCTCCACCGGCACGACCCGCGCCTCGCCCGCTGCCACGGTCAACTCCCCCGGCGCCTCCCAGAGCGCGACCGGCAGTTGATGGAAGGCCCGGTCCGACTCGATCTCGACGGTCAGCCGGTCCCCCTCGCGCGTGGTCGCCACCTGCACGCCGTCCGTTCGCTCCGGCACCGGGCCGAACTTGGTGAGGTCGCGGAACTCCTCGTCAGGATAGTCCCATACCCGGTCGTAATCGTACAGGTAATCGGGCAGGGCCTCGCCCCGGTTGAAGGCGGCGTGGAGGTGGGCGTTCTCGATCTGGATCACGTCCGGGTGATGAATGGGCTTGTCTATCAGCCATGATCCGACCATGAAGTCGCGGATGTAGGAGACGGTCTCCGGCTGCTCGGCGAAGTGCCGCATGTAGTATTCGTACAGGGCGCGCACGTTGGCGAACACGAGTTTGCCCTCGCGCGCCTTCTGGAGGGCGTAGCGCAGGGAGTTGCAGTTGCTCTCATAGACCGCTGGCGGGCCGAAGTTCTGCATCGCCATCGGGAAGATCAGCGGTATCTCACTGCGCGGCTGGTCGCAGAGCATGTCCAGCACCTCCGCCGACCGGTACCCCATCGGCCCACTCTCGATGCTGCGGTCCCACACCAGCTGGATGTCGGTGGCCCAGTGAGCGTCCGGGTTGCCGCGGTGGAAGTTGGTGGGGATGACCACGCTGAAGGTGTGGCAGAGCAGGGCGTCCTCGGTACGCTTGCCGGCCTTGCGGAAGTCTTCGGGGTCCATGAAATAGGGGCGCAGCGGCGTGCCGGTGGCGATCTCGCGGGACTCGCCGTCCCGCATGTGGTAGTTCGGGACCAGCCCGGCCAGCACTTTAAGTCCGCAGCGGCGGGCCGCCCGCATCGTCACATTGCCCATGCACCAGTGGGTGTTGAGTACCTCCAGCGGCCGGAAGCCCCATTCCTCCCATAGCCGTTTCAGGTTCTCGATGGCCGCGACGGTCTGCTCCTCGGTCAGCTCCCATAGGCTGAACAGGTCGTCATAGCCGAAGTTGTGCGTCGTGGCCATAGGAACGATGGTGTCGCCGTAGAGGTACTCGAAGCGGACGAAGGGCGTGAACAGCCCCGCCGCCTCGGCGCAGAATCGCCCACCTACATGGTAGTCGAAGGGGAGGTGCAGGGGATGCACGACTTCGTCGTACAGGCGGGCGTAGTAGGTCTTGGCGTCCTGGTTGAGTACCGTGCCCATGCTGCCCCCGAAGTTGGCGCTATTCATGAAGGCATTGCACACGGCCATGCCAGGCTCGGCCACGCCGACATACCGGGCGGGGAGAGGTCCCGGCAGGCCGATCAGCTGCAGGAGGTAGCTACCGGAACCCGCCGGCTGGTATCGGGCCTGGCCACGCCGAACTCCCTGTTCCGCCGCGCTCCAGTTCACCTCGACCTCCCAGGCTGGGGCCGCTGGCTCTTCGAGGTAACGCTCCCGTACCATCAGCCGGGGCAGCGCCTCCGCCTCCGCCAGCAACTCGATCTCCGTCTCTTCGCCGACATTCAGCAAGGGGTTGGCTACGCTAAGCCACGGCAGTCGCATCTAGATACTCGCTCCTTTTGAGTCGGGGAATATGGGTGTGTACACACCGGGAGACTTCCTGTAGCAGCATCCGCGTCTCCCTGACGAGGGCGCCGGACAGCAATCGGGTGGCGGCCCGACCGCCACGTGACTCCCCACGCTGTGCCAGGTACAACTCAGCCGTCCACCACGAACTCCACCTGCCCGCCAGCCGGGACCGTCACCGCCCTGGTGAAGGCCGGCACGCGGTTGTAGCCTGCGCCGGACATCACCGTGGTCGTGATGGCCTTGCCCGTAGGATTTTGCGCTGTCACCTTGACGCGGTCCGCCCCTTCCTCCACGACCCACAGGCGCAGCTCCGACTGGTCACAGGTCACCAAGTTGCCGACATACACGTCCGCCGGGCCGCGGTCCAGGTCAAGGGTGGTGTAGCCCACGCCGTCCATCAAGCCGAAGGGAATCAGCTCTCTGCGCTGTCGGTCGTACACGGCGGTGGACCAGTTCGGGTTGAGTCCGTAGACCCGTACCGGCAGACGGCAGGGGAACGTCTCCGCCGCTGTCTTGCGGATTTGCCCGAGGCACCCGCCCTCTTGCGCCTGTAGATCGAGAAAGAGCTTCGTCCCGGTAACTGTGCCTTGCGTCAGCTCCACGCGGTAGGCAGGGGCTCCGGTGAGCCCCAGGCTCTCTTGCAGCCCTTGGAATTCCCCGCTCTCCGGCGGCGCGTTGAACCCGCCCAGGACGCACAGCAAGCGGAAGGGCAGCTTGTCCCCTGGGGCCAGCTTCCGCCCGGGCAGCGAAAGGTAGGCCTGCGCCCGGACCCCTTGCCTGCTGGCCTCGACCTGCAGCGAGTAGCCATCGTCCAGGAAGACGATCCCCTGGGCGCCGACGTAATCGGGATAGCAGGCGAAGACTGACCCCGCGGGTAGCGCGTCGTTGTACCTGAAGGGCTTGTCCGGATCGGGCAACAGCATCCCTTCCCCCGCCTGCCTCGGTCGCGCCAGCAGGAGGTGATCGTTCTCCCCCGGCTTCGGAGTAGCGTAGACGACCGCCAGCGGCAGGCTCATCGGCTGGTCCGGCGCCAGGGTGAAGGCCTTCTTCGCGGTCAGGCACCCCTCCAGAAGCACCAGCCCCATGTCGTCGGGCCGGCGAATAAGGGCCAACTGACGAACATCCATGTCGAACAGATCCAGCTCGCGGTAAGGCAGGTACGGCGTCACGTTGAGGATAGCCCGCAGATGTCCCTCTATGGGCAGGAACTCGTGGCGCGAATCCCACCGCTGGACGATGAAATGCATCCCTACCAACGGCGCAACCGTTCGGGAGTAGTAGCCGGCGCCGGGGGACCAGTCGAGGATGGCAGGTTGTAGCGGGAGGTCCCAGCCCTTCCAGGAGGTACCGCCATCCGAAGCGGGAAGGCCTACCTTGTAGTACGGAACCGAGGGATGGATGGCCAGGGAGGGCGGGCGGCCTTTGTCCACCATCACCGCGCCCGGGTAGAGATAGGGCGTTCCGTCGGTGTCCTGGAGGATGACTTGCGGCATGGTGTTGTTGCGGTCCGAACACATCTGGGTCCGGCCCAGGAAGTCCACCAACAGGAGGCTGGGAGTCACGAGCTGGCCGCCCTTTTGGTCGGTGACTATCGCGACCAAGCGGCGGGACTGATCATGCAGGCCCTCCAGGCTGAGGTCAAACTCCTTCTCCCGCGGTAGATACCGGGCATACAACTGGGTGCCATCGTAGATTCTCACTTCCTTCAGCCCCGCCTCGGCCTGGACCTTGAGCCGCACTCGCCAGCGCTCGGTGCCCGGGAGATAGTAAGAGCCCAGACTGGCCCGATTCCCGTTCATCGCCTCCCAGCACAGCAGTCGGGGCCCCGCGGAGACGTACGACTTGCCCGTCCGCCACACCGGCTCCTCGAACCAGTGTCGCGCGGCGGCGGTGTCGGGCCCGTACAGGTAGGTCAGCGGAACCGAGCTGTTCTGTGCGCCAACCTCGGCGGGCGAGAACATCCGATTCACCACCATCGGCATAACTTCATCTTCCTGCTCCTGCTTCACCAGATAGGCCTCGAGGGCCTGGTCAACGGGTTTGCCCTTCTCGGCGGTGCACACCGCGAACAGATTGAGGTAGCGAAGACTCCAGGCGGGATGCCCTTCTTTCCCGACCATACAGGGCCCGGTAGGTGGTCCGGTTCCTCGAGAACCGAAGAAGAAGTTCTGGGCCACGCGTACTCGTTTGCCGGTCGGGTCCAGCAGATCGGGGGGCAGCCAGGGCAGATTGGGATGGAACTGTACCCAGTGGTTCCCTCCCACATCGGTGACCTCCAGACCCGGCACCACCCAGAAATTGGCGCTGGAGGCCTGCTTGCACTCCGTGACCAGTCGTTCCCACTTGGCCTGGTCCAGTCGCTCGAAGTTCTCCGTGAAGACAATCCACTTCAGCCCGGCGGTTTTGGCTGCCGCCACCCATTCCTTGACCGTGCCGGCGCCGTCGCTATATGCCGAATGCGCGCCAATGACGCCGGGGAAGGAGAGCGGAGTCTCTGGTATGCGCACCCTCGACCAGTCAAACGGCCGGTCGGAGCCCAGGCTTCCCGGAGGGAACTCCGTGACCATGGCGGTCTCCCCGTCCCATCCTCCCACCTGTCCCGAGGCCAGCGAAGGCTCCGCCAGCCAGCGGTAGAGGTTGGTCAGCAGCTTGCCGGTATCGCTGGGCGTCTGGCCGTCCCCCCGGCTGAGCATAATGTCGTCGAGCAGAGGATGTCCCTGCCAAAGGAGACAGGGCAAATAGTGCAGCCCCATCGCTGCCACGCGTCCCTTGCCGAAGTCGCGTACCGCCACGATCGGGGGAGCGGAGGGGAAAGAGCCGGGGAGGTCCTTGTAGAAATACGTGGCGTGCAGCGCCCAGTTTGCGGCTCGGGTGCCGGCCGTATCCATGCCACGCACCAGCACCTGCCAGGCATCCGACTGGGGCCGCAGTGGGGCGGTACCGGGGTTGTAGCCCACCGCGCCGGCCGGGTAGTAGACGGTCGTGATCCCCTCCGTGGCCGCGTGAGGGGTAATCCGGGTAGTCCAGGCAAAGGGGGACTGGAGCCGCCGCGGCTGTCTGTAGGAATGGGCCGGATCCAGAACCTGCTCGACCAGGAAGTCAAGGCCGAAGCTGCCCACCAAGGTCCTCCATTGTGCCTCGGATTCCTCCTCGGTGAGATAGCCGCCCCCGACGGAACTGAGTATCAGGACGCCCCCACCGGTCTCGGCGAATCCGGCGAGGAGCTCTCCCCATCGCTTCACAGTGTCAGGCGAGACACGCAGGGCATAGTCATAGTAGAAACCCCCGGTGACAAAGACGTTGAACTGCCGCAGCAGGTCCCAGGTGAGGTCTTCCGCCTCCTCGAGGAACTGGACGCGGTACCCCTTCGCCTCCATCTCTTTCACGAACATCTGCTGCCACTGCGGCGACTGCTGGAAGTAACAGACGTGCATGAGCATCGCCGGCTGCTTCTCGGCCGCGTGGGCGGCGAGCGCCGCGAACCCAGCCAAGGCTAACGCTGCCAGAGACCTGCTGAACAAACGTAGCGGTACTTGCATGCGAGTCAAGTCCTTCTCATGGTGGGTCGAACCGGCAGATCCTCTAGGATGTGCCGTTGGATACTCCTGCCGCGCTCTGCCGGTCGCAAGTGGCGTTCGTCCACGCGCCCGGGTGGCTGATGACCTGCCCGGCCAAGGCGGTGCCCGCCTGCAAGGCCGAAGCGAGTCCCTCCCGCCGCGCAGTCGCGGCCAGGAAGCCGGCGATGAAGGCATCACCCGCGCCGAGGGTGTCTACCACGGTGACGGGCGGTGCGGGCTGGAGATGCACACGCCCCCGGCTGCGCCCAGCCGCGCTGCCCCGGGCCCCCCGCGTAACGATGACGGCGCCGGGGGTCCGGGATGCGCAACGGCGGATGAAGCTTTCCACCTCGTCGTCCGTCAACTCAGGCCGCGAAAAGAAGCTAGAGGCGAGCAGCCCCCCCACCTCGGCGAACAGGCTCTCGCCGGTCTCTCCGTCCGAGAAGTCGACGGACAGAGAAGTTTGCTTCAGTGTGCGCAGTTCGCCAGCCAACTCCGGCTCGCAGCGCTGCGCGCCGCCCTCCCAGGAGGTAAAGGCCGAGAAGTGCGCCAGGCCGTACTCCCCGGCGCCCAGCGGCCCCAGGTCCGCGTGGAAGGGCACCTGCACGCCCGGATCCTCCCCCACAAAGACCCGCTCTCCACCGTGGATCTCCACGAAGGTCCGACCCGTGCGCCCCGGCAGCGTCTCCACCAGCGACAGGTCAACGCCCTCTTCAGCCAGAGCTGCGAGCAGGTAGCGCCCGAGCGCATCGTCCCCCACCAGACCATGATAGCTCGTGGCGATCCCCTGGCGCTGCAGGTAGACCGCCACATTGACGGCGTTGCCGCCGGGGTAGCATGTCTCGACTTCGCCGCCGTAGCAGTCGAGGCAGTTGTCGCCGACCACCAGGGCCCTGATCATCTTGCTGGCCCGATCCGCACGGGGGTGTAGTCAACGCCCTCGCGACGGCAGATGCTGCGGACGGCGCCCTCGAGTTCGCGCTGTACGTCTTCAGGCATGTGGCAGGGCCGATGCTCACGGAGTACCCGCCGCGCCTCGTCCCGCGCTCGCTCAGTGAGGTCCTTGCCGCCCGCCGCCTCCCAGAGGGTTCGCCGCCTCCGGTCGGCCAGTTGCGGGGTGTACTGCTCCCGCCGGTAGTGGCGGAAGGTATGCTCGTTGTCCAGGAAGTTCCCCCCATGCCCCACCTGCGCGATCACCTCCAGAGCCAGGGTGTCCTCGTCAACCCGGAGACCCTCCAGGATGCGCAGGATGTTGCCGGCGATCTCGTTGTCAATGACCAGTTGCTCGTAGGCGGCATAGTCATCCAGCTCCAGCAGCCCCCCGAAGAGCGTGCAGCAGTCGCTCCCCGCCAGCGCCGGCAGCAGCACCACCATCATCTTCTCGAAAGCGGCTTGGCCGTCCGGCAGCTTCGAGTCGCTGGCCCCGGCGATGGTGTCGCTGGGGAGGCTGTAGTGGCGGCAGAGCTGTGCGAAGGCCGCCGAGAGCAGCGCCGCCTCCGGGCACCCCCAGGAGTGATTGGCCACCCTCATGTCCATAATCCCCGGGTACGGTGCATAGATCACCGGCGCGCCCGGCTTGATCAGTTGCACCAGGACCACGATGCTGAGAATCTCTGCGTTGGCCTGCACAAGCGTCCCGGCCAGCGTCACCGGGCACATGGACCCGGCGAAGGGGGTGGGCAAGATATGCGAAGGCATCCCCGCCTCGGCCGCGATCAGGAAAGCCCACACGGTCTCGCCCCAGAGCAGGGCATTGGCCGGGCAGCCGCTGAAGGTGTAGGTCTTCTTTGCCCTCATCCCCTCCGTCCCGCCCAGGACGATCCCGCATAGCTCCATCAAGTCCTTCCCGATCTGCGGGCTGAGGATGTCGCCCCCCGGCGTTGGCTTCCCGCAGTTCTTCACTAGCGCTTCGAAGTACAGCGCATGGAACACCGGTGGCGGCACATCCTGCGCCCAGACCACCCCATTGCCCAGCAGGAAACTGGGCAAGGCGTCTCCCAGGCGCGCGAAATCCACGATGTCGTCCAGCGTCCCCGGCCGCTTTTTCCCGCTTTCCAGGTCCAGAACGTTCAGCACGGTGGAGCCGGGGCTCATGTGGAAGGTTCCATCCCCCATCTTCGCCGGCTGGGCTGCCGGCGAGAGCGGGTGTCTGGTGAAGCGCGCCGGCGCCTTGCGGATCGACTCCTCGACCAGTCCGGGCTCAAAGTGCACCACCCCGTCCGCCTCCACGCCCAGCCCCGCCTCCCGGAAGATCGCCTGGGCCTCCGGCAGGGCGAACTTGACGCCCACGTTCTCCAGCAGGTCCAGCGTAGCGTAGTGAATGCGCCGGACCTCGTCGTCGCTGAGCAGCTTCAGGTACGGTGCGCGTTCAGCCATGCGGCAGGATCACCAGCTTGTACGACTCGGGCGCTCCGAAGTACGCGAAGGCCTGCGGGAAGTCCGCGAGCGCGAACCGATGGCTCACGAAGGGGGCCAGCTGGACTCGGCCTGAGGCCACCAACTCCACGGCTGCCGCGTGAGTGAAGGGATTGTTGAACGAGCCGCAGATCGTCAGTTCCCGCTCGTTGATCAGCGCCGGGTTAACGCGGATGTCGTACTCGGGCTCGACGCAGCCAAAGAAGACCACGGTACCGCCCTTCTTCGCCAGGCTCAGCGCCAGTTGTGCTGTCTCGGCGTGGCCGGCCGCCTCATAGACCACGTCGGCGCCTTCGGGGTCGACGGCTCTCACTGCTTCCAGCGAGTCCTGCGCGCGGGGATCAAAGGTCACGTCGGCTCCCAGGCTCGCCAGCGTCTGCCGCCGGAGCTCGATCGGCTCGGCTACCACCACCTTCGCGGCGCCGGCCCCGCGCGCCAACTGCATCAGCAGTCCCCCCATCGTGCCCCCGCCCAGGATCATGACGGTGTCTCCGGGCTGCACCCCGCCCCTCTGCCGCCCCCGCAGGGCACAGGCCAGAGGCTCGATCAACGCACCCTCCTCGGCGGTCATCCCCGCCGGCAGTCGGTAGGCATGGGTCACCGGCACCACTGAGAACTCTGCGAAGCCTCCCGCCCTGGTTACCCCCAGCGCCTGCAGGTTCACGCACAGGTGATCTTTCCCCCGCCGGCAGTAGGGACACTTGCCGCAGGTGATGTTCGGGTCGGCCGAGACCAAGTCGCCTACCTGCAATTCGGCCACCCCCGGCCCCAACTCCACCACCGTCCCGGCGTACTCATGCCCCGGGATCAAGGGGTAGGTGGCCGCGTACTTGCCGCTGAAGATGTGCTTGTCGGTGCCGCAGAGGCCGGAGGCCTCCACCCGCACCAACACCTCGCCCGGGCCGGGACTGGGCGTGGGCACTTGCGTTATCTGCATCTCGCCGATGCGTGGGAAAACCACCGCTCTCATGCTGGATGTGCTCCTTAGAAATAGGTCTCGCCTGCAATGTAAGGGCGCACGTGCATCTCTAGATAGTCATCCATGTTGATGCCGTGGTGTGTGGACAGGTGGAGCAGGAGGTACTGGGTCACACCGTGTAGCACGAACGGGGCGAGCGAGGGATGGGTGGGGAAGTAGTCCCGCACGTCGAAGGCGATGGTCTTGGCGCCCCGCTTGCGGCAGTAATCGCGGGTCGCCTCCGCATAGGGCCGGGAGCCGTCGTCCCCCACGAACATGAGTACGGTTGGCCGGCGGAAGAGGATCTCCAGCGGGCCATGGCGCCACTCACAGGTCCGCACGCAAGCGGCATCCACTCGCGCGTACTCCATCAGGTTGGTGTAGCCGAACTGATAGGCATGGCCCCAGGTGGCGCCGTCACCCAGGACGTAGAAAAGGCTCTCGCCCTTGACTTGGTCGAGGGCCGCCACGGCCAGAGCCTCACTCTTGTCCAGCACTGCCCGCATCTGGTCGGGCAGCTTGTCCAGTGCTGTCTTCATCTCTCGCGCGGCCTGGGTCTCCCCTGACAGTTCCTGCAGCTCTGCCAACAACCACAGGAGATTGGCCATGGCCGAGGTGTAAAGGCAGACGGAATGATAGGCGACCGAATACTCGCACGCCTGAGCCAGAGGCCCGCGGCCGTTGCGGGTGATCGCCAGCCGGGGCACCCCCCACTCCCCTAACATACCACAGGCCTGTACGGTGTCCGCGGTCATTCCCGAGTAGGAGGCCAGTACCGCCACCGTACCCGGCTCCCGCGCCCAGGCCGGGCGGTCGGCTACCAGTTCCGGCCCATACATCAGCGCCGAAGGCAGGCGGCTGCTGGTGCGCAGGTGATGGTAGCCCGCATACAGCGCCGCCCACGACGCCCCGCTGGACACCAGCAGCAGCGTGCGCGGCTCCCGGGCCTGCAGCTCCTGCGCGATGCGCCGCAGCTCCGCCTGGTTGGCCGCCAGGGTCTTATCGATCTCCTCCGGGGCGATCAGGGCGGAGAATATCTCCGTCTTCTTGTTCTCCTGCAAGAGCGACTCGTGAGCAGCAATCATCAGTCCGGTCCTTTCCCGGCAGCGCTATGCGGTGACCCCGTCTCTGGGAAGTGCAGCAGTACCTTGAGCGCCCGGTTCTGCTTGACCAGTGCAAAGCCCTGCGCCACCTGCGCGAAGGGCAGTTCCTCAGTGATGAACTCCTCCGAGGAGATGGCGCCCGCACGGATCATCTCGCAGAGAGGCTCTTGCGCCGCTGCCTCCCGCACGTAGTCCGGCCATTGATGGACTACCAGGCGCCAGTTGGGCGGCACCCCGTGCAGCCCCAAGGGCAAGCGGTCCTCCGTCAGCGTGCCGTAAACCGCGAGCGTGCCCCCCAGCTTCAGCAGACGCAGCGCCTCGTTCATCACCGCCGAACTGCCGACGGCGTCCACTACGTAGTCCAGTCCCTCCGGGAACTGCTCCCGTACTAGCGCCGGCAACTGCTCGTCCGCTGGGAAGACGGCGTCGGCTCCCAGCCTTAGGGCCTTGTCCAGCTTCCACTGACTGCGTGTGGTCAGAGCCACCGGAGCCATGCCGAGCTGCTTCGCCAGCATGGCGAAGCTCAGCCCCACCGGCCCTCCCCCGATCACGAGCACGCTCTTCGCCGGCACGAAGCCGAGGTCGAAGAACGACGACCACACCTCCCGCCAGGTCGCCAGCAGGATCGCCTGCCGCGGCGGAATGTCGGGAGGGATGACCTTCTGCGTCTCAAAGACCCCGTCAAAGCCATGCGCCTCGTCACAGACGCCGGCTGCACTCATGGCCGCGAAGTCCCCGGCCAATGCGTACTCGGCCATCGTCCCCCAGCCGCTGCCCAGCCCCGCGAGGCCCGTCCGCATGGTACACGCGTTGATTACCCTGTCGCCCGTCCGATAGGAGGTCACCTTCTCGCCCACCTCGACCACCGTTCCCAGTCCCTCATGGCCGAGTGTGGTCGGGTATTGCTTCACGAAGGGCAGGTGCCCTTCCAGGATCTTAGTGTCGGTAGAGTTGCAGATCGCCACCGTCTCCATGCGCACCAGCGCCTCGTACGGACCGGGACGCGGCACGGGGATGTCATCCAGGACCAGGTTTCCGGGCTCCGTTACTACTGCCGCGAGCACGTTTGACACCTCCGAGTCGGTACCGGAGCCAGGCGCGTCCTGGGCCTGCTCGCCCTATGCCGGCGCCTGGAGAGAACGCCTGTACCCAATGACCTGGACCTCCCCTATGCCCAGCCAGGCGAAGACCTCCCGAACCTCGTCTTCCATGTGGCCCTGGCCCAGCGTGAAGTGGTGCGGGACCCCCTGCACCATGATCGTGTTGGCGAGGTCTAGAGCGGAGAGGGGACGCCCTGCCGCCTGCATCGAACCAACCCAGCCGGCACAGCCCCGGTACACAGGTCTTCCCTCCACAACGCGACCGGTAAAGAGTACGCCTCGGGCACCGTCGCGGAAGAGCCGCAGGCAGGTGACCGGGCCGGGCTTGAAGCTGAACTCGTGCGCGGTGCCCATATGGGTGAGCGGCTCGCGCACGAAGGCTAACCCTTCCCCTCCCGCCCAGCAACCCGCGCTCGGTCCACAGTGCCACATCTGCACCGATTCGTGCTCGGGATCCACGGCCACCGGGTCCACCATCGTGGTGGGCGTCTCGCCGATGGCGTCCAGGATCATCATCGCGATCAGCCCCAGCACGTCTCCCTCGCACGAAACGGGGAGGCCGACCTGGTTGAGACGACCGACGGTAGAGCAGGGCATGAGCCCCAGGACGTCCTGGAACTTCGGCCAACAGCTCAGGGCCAGGCCACTCAGGCCACGGACCTGCGCCAGCGAGCGCAATGCCAGGAAGAGTCGCGCCTGAGCAGCCAGGTCCGATTCGCTGGCGTCTACCACCGTGCCCTCCGCCCTCATCTCGAGGACAGTGGCGCTCACCTCGCTGTCCGGAGTGACTGACATCGTTTGCTGCACGTCGTCGAACTCCAGCAAGCGGTTGATCTTCACCCCGAATCTGGCCTGTACCGACCGCTCGTCGAAGTAGAAATCGTCAAAGCCGGGAGCGATGCCCCCCACTAGCCCGATCTGAGCCCCTGCCAGACGCTGCAAAGCCCGCAGGGCGCGCACCGTAACCGCCATACGGTCATCAAAACCAGGTTGCCCCGGCAGTCCGAGGAACCACTTGTACCGGGGGGCGTCGCGCACATACTCCTGCAGGATGCTGCCGAACATGTTCATGCCGCAGAACGAGTTGAGGGGCAGGGGGCCGGTAGCCCGAGGCTCGGGGAGGGCCCACAGCCCGAGGCGCAGGCCGAGGCCCGCAAGGAGCGGGGCAAGTGCGCCCCGGCAGTAGGTGGCGCCTTGCACAAGTAGGAGGTCCGGCTTCTCGCGTTCGATCTCCACGAGGAGCGGAGCCAGTTCTGCAGGGGTCTCCACCGGCTCTGAAGCCGCCGCCACGGTAAAGCCCTGACGCTCGCCGAGACGCGCCAACCCGGCCAGGGCGTTACGGTATAGCCCCAGCGCCGCGGCTCGGTCCCATTCCCCGGGCACCCACGTGCCGACGACCCGTATCGTCAGTTGCTCCATTGCGCAGTTCTCCCGTCCCGGCGGGGCCTACCTCTAAGGGGGCACGATCACCTTGATCGGATGTTCCACAAAGGCCAGGGCACCGTATCCGCCATGCCGATGTAGCGAGGTAAGGTTCCCGACCGGCGTCTCGCGAACCCTGCGTGCGGTGCCATCCGGTTCCACGAAGGTGCGCACCATCACGTTCGGCGTGACAACCTCATGCACGCTGCCCTCGGCGCACAGGGCCAGCCCTCTCTCCCGCAGTAGGCTGAAGTCGGCTCCCGCCGGGATCAGCCCCTCGTAGATAGTACAGGGCAGATGCGCTGGGCGCTCCCCTGACAGCGCCGTGGCTGTTTCTGCACGGAAGTTGCGCCTCACGACAGGCTCCCCTCGGCCGCTCGCCTGGCGGCTTGCTCCAACTGCTCGTGCACGAATCGCAGTCCCTGGGCGGCCTCGACGTCCGGGTCGCACCCGTCCGACACGTCCCGCCAGACGCAGATATCACACCCCGGCGCTCCTCCCGACTACAGGAACAGCTCTATGACGATGGGCCTCGATAGGCCAGGGCATGGAGGGTACCAAAGCTCTCAGCCCACGGGACCCTACCCCGTCCGGGCGCCTTGCCATTGGTCTCGCCGAGGTGTACGTGCCGCGCCGTGTCTCCGGCGGTCCGCTCCACTTCGAGGAAGTCAAACCCTAGCCCTACGGCCTTTCCGAGGTGGGGAACCAGGTCTGTCTCCCAGTCCCGTGTCCAATAGGCGATGCCGACTTGATTCACGATGCCCATCTCAGCGTTGTCCGCCTAACCCGGCGGCGCAGCCTCCACCTGGTCATCAAGCGTAACCCGCGGCTCAACCGGCGTGAACTTGCGCCGCTCCAGGGAAGCCTTGAGCTCCTGCTCGGACAGCGCTCGGGCCACGATCCTGACCTCGTCCAGCCAACCGTTCAAGGTAGGCCCGTAGTACCCACCCATCGCCAACAGGTTGGGGTTGGGCTCGGGCACGCCCTCCGTCCTGGTCTGCGCCTGGCAGATCCCGTTCACGTAGATCCGGTAATCATGGGTGGCCGCGTCGAAAGTCGAGGCCAGGTGATACCACTCATTCAGCTTCAAGATTGGCCAGCGTTCCCCGGGGATCAGGCTGGTCGGGGGGCCGCCGACAAACCACGAGTAGGGCCGCAGGTCGGAGTAAACCCCCAACCATGCGTTGGAGCCTTTCCTCACCAACTCCCCCGGAACCCCAGCCAGCTTGACCCAACACTCTATCGTGAAGGAGGTGACGTTGAGATCGGCGGCGGGATCAACCTGCACGCAGTCCCCGGTCCTGGTTCCATCTCCCCCGAACCGGAGGCAGCCGCCCTGGGCGAAGCGCACCTCCGGCTGGCTTCCCCACTGGCCGCCATCGTGCATCTCCCAGGAGATGCTGTCGCCGACGATGATCGCCCGGTGGCCTTTGCCGGAGAAGTCCTCGATCTCCTTCCCCTGTCCTTCGTCGAAGTGCCACAGTCCCACGGTGCCGGGGATAGGTTGGAGCTTGTCGAAAACCGCGTCAAAGCTGCTCTTGCTCTCCGTCGTCTTGTTCCCGTAGTAGACGTATAGCACCCTGCGGGCGGGTGCCTGCGGACCGCCCGCCGGCAGTTCCGGGATCCTCACCCAGACTACCGCCTTCTCTTCCGGGACGACCTGTTCCAGCCAGTAACCGAGCTCTAGCTTGCCGTCCGCGGTGGCGAAGCGCAGGTCCTGGAACTTGCGTCTCATGCCGTCCAGGCAGGGGATTTCCAGACGCACTTGCTGATCGCTAAGCGCCGTATCGGTGGAGTTCTCCAGCACCAGCTGGTTGCGCCAGCCCCACTCCTTGTCCAGCCACTCCCCCGCCCCAGCCGGCGGCGTCGCCAGGCACAGCAGCAATGAGCCCAACCAGAACGGCTTGTGCATAGGCGTCGGCTCTCCCCGGGCCAGCCGCGTGGCTGCCCTGTGTCGGTTACACCGGGAGCGAGCCGACAGGGGCCCGCCCCCGGCGCGTTCAATGGTCCCAACTGGCCCGTCAGGACCTACTGTCGCTGGTTAGTATACCCAGTTGGGGTTGTCGGTGAGGTTCTTGGTCATCATCCACTTCACGTGGCCGTCCGCGAACCCCAGGTTCATCCCGCCGTTGTGGTTCCAGGGGCAGTTTGCCAGGTTATGCTGCTGGTCCACGCCGTACCCGACTCCGAAGCCCCAATTGCCGGGGAATTCGGCGATCGTGATCATCCCCACCGGGTTCTGGAACCAGAGTAGGCAGGCCGCAGTGCAGTCCGCCCAGTAGTACAGCCCCGACGTGTACTTGTAGCCGCCGGGAATGCCGTAGCTCACGACGGGCACGCTGCCATAAGCCGCCTTGGTGCGGTCCTCAGGGCAGGCCCAGATCTGTGTGTTCTTGATGTACGGTACGACGGCGTTCACCCAGTTGCCCGTCGTGCAGCCGCCGCCCCGCGAGTCGGGCGGGAAGAACTGATCGTTGTCCTGAACGTACATCATCAGACCCAGGTTGATCTGCTTCACGTTCGACAGGCAGGTATTCTGTATGGCCTTCGCCCGTGCCCGGGCGAAGACCGGGAACAGAATCGCCGCCAGGATCGCGATGATCGCGATCACCACCAGCAGCTCAATTAGGGTGAAACCTCTCCTAGACATCTCGTGAACCTCCTTCATTGGTCTTAGCACGCTCACGTTGAACCCGTGGGTTCACGTCTGACACACGCCGGAATGCGGGAACGTGCTGTTGATCGCTTCCTTCCGTGGGTCTAGGTACGCCGCCACTTGCGCTCCACCGCGCGGTCGATGCGTTCCAGGGCCGGCATGGCCTCCGCTTCGCGCTGGCGACTGAGAGCGACACACAAGGCATCGAACACGGCCAACTGGGCCACCCGCGCCGCCACCGTGTCGTCGAGCCAGCGGGTCTTCGCCGAGGCCGTGAGCAACGAGATATCAACGAGGCCGGTTAGCGACGAACCCGGCGAGTTGGTGATCCCGATGGTGGTCGCCCCCCCTTGACCGGCCAGTTCGACACAGTCCAGCACGTCTCCGGTCTCGCCCGAGTAGGACACCGCTACCAGCACGTCGCCCTCCACCAGCAAGGCAGAGGTCATGGCCTGCACGTGGCTGTCCATGCTCATGTGGCAATGTATGCCGGAGCGCATCAGCCGGTAATAGGCGTCGGCGGCGACGGGTAGGGAAGAGCCGACGCCGACCAACTCGACCGTATGCGCCCGCCCCAGGGCTCCGACCGCCTGCTCAAACGACTCCACGTCCAGCGTAGTGAGGGTGTTGGCGATGGCCTGACTGTCGGTGGAGAGCACCTTGGCGAGCAGGGTCGCCAGGCTGTCGTCGGGCTGGACCCCTCCGTGCTCATCCGGCAGCGCCCGCAATCGTGGGGCGAACTCGGCGACCAGGGCCAGCTTGAAGTCGGTGTAGCCCAAGAAGCCGATGGTCCGACAGAAGCGGACGACGGTGGCCTCACTGGCCCCACTGGCCGCGGCCAGGTCGGTAATGGTCAGGCCCCGTCCCGCGCCGTCGTGCTCCAAGATGAAGTCGGCGACCTGACGCTCGGCGCGGCTCAAGGAGGTGTAGGCCGCCGAGATCCGCGCCACGATCGGCCGACCCGCCCCGGTGCCTGCGCCCTCCAACTGGTCATCGGCTCCCGCCATTCTCTCCTCCGTCTTCAGTCCGTATCCATCAGTATCATCCGGAAATCATGCCGCGGCGCGTAGAAGCTGAGCTGCCCACCACTATACACCGAGGTCAGCTCTTCCCCGGTCTGTCCGTCCCAGATGCGTTTCACACTCGTCAGCTTCAGCCCACTCAGGTCCACGCTCTGCGCCGTGCCCCGCTTGCCGAGGTTTACTACGCCCAGCAGCAGTTTATGGGGCCGCCGGTACACGCTCACCTCGACCTCCGGGTGATCGGAGGTGACGATCTTCTTCCAGTAGGGGATGAACTCTACGTCGGGCTCCCCGAGGCCGAACTGAGCCATGACCCGCTCGTACCGAGTGATCTCGTGCGGGTTACCGTAGGCCGCCAGCGGTACGATGTCATGCAAGAGGCACACCGCCAGCCCCGTTCGCGTCGGGGTCGGGTTTCCCCCCGGTCCCGCCGACTGTGTCGTCTTGGTCATCATCAGCATCTGCGGCGGAAGGCCCCATTGCTTGCCCATCTCCGCTCGTACAATGTCGCCCCGCCACAGGTCCAGCAGGTCCACAGAGTCATCCACCATGTTCAGCCATTCCCCGCCCAGCAACGAATCCATGAAGGTGATGCAAGGATACGCCACCCACCCACTCGAATGGGCAACGTTGAAGGGGTGCAGCCCCGCCTCCACCGCCCAGGTAACGGCGCGCTTGTGGTATTGACGTGAGTTGAAGATCTTCCACTTGTTCGCCACACTGCCGTCGTCGGCTACATAGGCCGTCCCGTTCTCCACCGACCCCCGCCACGGATACATGAGCGGTGCGTCCCAATAGGCCCCGTCCATGTTGCAGTTCTCCATGAGCTGCTTCATGTACCACACGCGCATGTCCACCATGCTCTGGCAGTCGTCAACATACTGGTAAGTCACGGCCTCGGCGGTACGCTCGGAGAAGGGGTACTGTCCCTCCGGCAAGTTCATATAGGGCAGCGAGGACAGATCGGCGACCTTAAGAGGCAGGTCCACGGTCTCGAACTCTTGCCACTCCCCCTTGAAGGTCTCGTACTCGGGTTGGTTGCCCGAGATGGTGCCCATGGCCATGTAGCCAGCCACCCGCTCGGCGCCCCTCGCTTTGATCTCGGTCGCCCACTGTCTGGTGCGCTCGAAATCGCCGGAGACGATTCCGTAGTTGCCCAAGATGCCCGGCCAGTTGCCGCCGGTGTAGAACATGCGCGGGCCGGGGAACTCCGATTGGGGGAGAGTCGCATACCAGGTCCGCCACCCCGCCGGTAGCGGCTTGCATGGAGTGGCCATGAGGCCGAAGGTGAGATGCCGCGGCTGCGGCAGCGCCGTGTCGTGGCTGATGAAGTGCAGGAGCAGCACCACCTGCTTACGTCGCCGCACCACCTCCAGGCTGGCCTTCTTCTCGGTGGTGACCCACCCCTGGTCGCTCTCGGCGAACCATGCCAACCCCCGCTCGTCGTTCCCGATCCACAGGAACGGCATAAAGCTGTTAGTGGGCAGCGGCGTCCAGGCCACTTCGTCGAATTCCTCCGTTTGGGGCACGAACCCGCTGTATCGCAGCCCCTCCGTCCAGGTGTGCATCAGCGTGGCGTATTGCGACGACAGCGGTATCTCTAGCGTCAGGTCCTCGACTCGGACGCCCGGCTGCCCGGCGATTTCCAGATCCACCCGGACAAGACCATCGTATTCGATCAGCGTGTCGGCCTTGACCGTCAGCCCACTCCCCGTGCTGCTCCCCCGCAGGGCTACCTGGCTCGGTGTGGCCTTGCCGAAATCCGCTCTGGCCGCCGGCTCTAGGTTGGTCTTCTTGCCACCGGCGGTCGCCACCAGCCGCATCGGCCCGGCCAGGATCGGCTGCCCCTCGGCTTCGACCTGTGCGCACAGGCCCGACCCGCTGACCGTGTAGGTCTTCAGCAGGCACTTGACCCTCTCCTGATCCACCACCAGGGGCGTGTAGGGCGGGACGATGGTGTCCCCCGTCCCCAGGGTGTTATGCTCCCAGGGGAACACCTTGCGCTGGAAGGTCTTGCTCTGCTTGAGCACCTCGCCGCCCGCCTTGTCCAGCAGCGTTACCACTGCCTCATACTGCCCGTCGGCCAGTGCCGGCAGCGTCAGCTTCATCACTGTCGCCGGCTGCTCGAGCTTTCCCGGCTTGGCCTCTGCCAGGAGTTTCCTCTCGGGCAACTTGTACACTTGTACCGTAGCCGAGGCGACGGCGTCCTTCCTCGGTTCAGTGGAGAGGTCCACCAGGGCCTTGAGTACATTCGAGTAGGGATAGTAAGCGATCTTGTACTTTAGGCCGGCCGGCGCTGTCTCCGCTATCGGCTGCCACTTGACCGGCTGGAAAGGTAGGGTAGCCCTGTAGTAGATCTGCTTTCCGTCCGCGCTGGTGGCCGACAACTCCAACTGCCCGTCTCCAGGCGCAAAGGTCCCCTCCAGCTTCAGGGTCGTCTGCTCCCCCGGGTTGACCTCGGCATCCTGACGCTTCTCCAGGACACCCCCGCCGGCCGCCTTGACCACAGCGCTCGCGGCTACCCGCTGCACTGTTGCGGTAGCATTGCTCACGCCGATGACCACAGCCAGCGTGCCCTCGGCCAAGTTGCCCAACGACAACACCTGAACGGCCGGCGCCAGGCTGCTGAAGGTGACCTCCCCCATGGTGGGAATGGAGGCGAAATTCCTGGAATGCGACCAGGAGGTGTTCCTGTGCCAACCAGGCACGTCCGGGCAGATGTTGAGATTCCACCGGGTACCGTCGGCCGGGGCGTCCACTTCCAGGCTCGCAAAGGGGACCGCCACTTCGGCCGTCCACACGCCGTCTTTGACCGTGTTCCGGAAATCCCAGGGCCCATTCCAGCCCGGGTAGGACTGCCCGATACCCGGTTGCTCCTTGATGTCAAAAATAGCCCCGATCGAGTTGCCAATGAAATGAAAGAACCCCTGCTGGCTGCCGGCCTGGGTGCCGAAGTGGGGGTTGAGAAGGAGCTCGAAGACGTCGTCGAGGTTCACTCGCGAGTCGCGCTTGGTCATCGTCGCCCGGGGCGGGTAGCCCTCCGCCAAGGGGATGCGGAGAGCGGCGTAGAGCGTCTTGTCGTCGTAGGTGAGGTAGGCCACCGGCTGGGACTTGGTCAGGCAGCCTAAGCGGATGTCGAGGAAGCCGGTCACCGCCGCGGCCTGCTGCCATTCACCCGGCTGCAGAACGCCGTCAATGATGGGGGCGGTGGGGCACTTAGGGATCGTGAGCTGGGGCCTAGCGTCGGCGCGCAGGGGCGCTAGGAACCCGGCGACCACGGCCAGCAAGACAAGACATGGAGGATAGTAGATTTTCACACCCGGAACACTATGGCGAGCAAGCGTATCCATGCCTGGGAGTCTCCCCTAAACTCAAAAATTATTTTCACGAAGAGGCGACCCAATCACACCAGCTCCAACCCGTATTACAGCCTCACATCGTCCAGTATACCCAATTACTGAGGCGCTGTCAAGGGCCTAGAGCGAAAACGAAGAAAAAATTTATCAGCGCATTGTCCCGTCCGCCATCGCTGTCGCGGAACCGGCACTAACTCGGTTGCGTTCTCTTCGGTGGCCCCTCCCCTCCGTTCTGCACCGCCGCATCCTGCCGGTTTCCGAGGTAGCGGTTGCCCTTGATCACGTTGCCCTGGTTCTTCCTGCCCTCCCAGGAGACCGCCGCGAGGCACCGCTCGAAGCTCTTGTCCGTCACGTGGTTGTTCTTGGTGTCCGCCACCGGAGGCTCGCGCCCTCGTCGCTGCGAATGTCCGTAAGGGTGTTTCCGCAGACGGTGTTGCTTGACCCACCGCTGATCCAGATGGCGTCGGTGATGCCGTCGCGCAGTTCATTGCCTTCCAGCCGACGGTTATTGCAGTTGCGCATCACAGTGCCTCCATACCTCAAGCCCATCGCCTGACTATTCTTGATGACCACGTCGGCGCAGTCGGCTCAGGAATAGACGTCGCCCACCGGTAGCATTCGGTTGTCGGTCAGGGACGCTCCAGTCACCTGGTTGAGGATCGCGGCATAGATCTCGCAGCCGAACTGATTGCCGCTGATGGCACTCCCCGGCTCGGCGATCTCTTCCAAGGTCACGCCGGGGCGGCCGGAGAGAATGCGGTTATTGCGCACGACTACCGGCGAGGGGCCGCCACGGACGCCGCAGTAGAAGCGGTAGATCTCGTTGTTCCCGGCCACGCCGCCGGGGCCGCGCAGGTTGACGCCAGAGTTGCTCTGGAGGATGCGATTGCCGAACGCGCGGCTGTTCCGACAGAAGTCGGTGAACCAGATGCCGTTGACCTCGGGGCCGACAATCAGATTGTGCTCGACCCTAGTACCATCGTTGGGGACGGTCTCGGTGCTGTGAGCGTGGATCCCGTCCTGGCAGGAGTAGCAGACTTGATTCTTGCGGCAGACGGTCCGGTCGCCCATCAGGATAATCCCCTAGTGGGTATCCACGAGCAGGTTACCCTCTACCACTGAGTCGTCGCACGCCCCCTCCACTTTGATGGCGGTCCAGCCGGTGTGGAGGATCACGTTGTTCCGGTAGCGATGCCGGGGGCCACTGCCGCAGGTACCTGCGCCCTCGCGCCCGGTCCAAGCCGCATAGTTGTTCTCGACGATGTGGTCAGAGCCGGTGCAGCGGAAGATGCCGTACTTGGTGGAGTCGTGCACGTAGTTGGTCGAGGCAGTTACATGGCCACCGTGAGCGCTGAAGATCCCCTCACTGGCGCCGAAGACATGGCAGTCCTCGATGCGGAATATGCGTATCTGCTCGCCGGGGACGGCAATCCCCCAACGGTGCCAGACCTGGCAGTGCCGAATGATCACGCCTTGGGATTCGAGCACTCCAATCACCGCGACGGCAGCGGGAGCTCCAAACCGCCAAGGGGGGCAGATACAGGTGTTACATCTGCTCCAACTTCAGGCGCTGCGGCAGGGACGCTTGCCCGGGAAGGCGGGTGTCTCAGGCCGAGCTCGACAGACAGGTCCTGGAGCACCTCGCCGGCAAGCTCTTTTCCATGGCCAGAGTCCAAGAGATCGTGCGGCACATGGTGAGGGCGGTCGCGAGTGCACGGGCAGCCGGCCGGGGGAAGGTCGAGGGACTGAGACGACAGATAGACGAACTCGAGGCGATCGTGAGGAAGTATCTGGTGGCCTTCGAGAGCGGCACGATGGACCCGACCGATGCGGGGGACAGAGTGAAGGAACTCAGACTACAACAAGAGCCCCTGAAACGCCAACTGGAGGCGTTGACTCGTTCCCACCAAGTCCCGCCCTACGTCCACACCACGGCCTTCCTGAAGAGATTCCACGCCAATCTGACCCGGGCGTTTCTGTCCGACACCAACGGGATGGCTCAGAGGTATGTGAGGCTCTTCGTTTCGAGGATAGTGATGACGGGCAACGAGGTAACGATTCAGGCAAATACGGCGGCCCTGTTTGGGGCGGCATGTGAAGCAGCCACAAAAAGGGGAACTGCAGTGGAGTTAACCGCAGTTCCCACAGTTGACCTGAGTTGGCTCCCCGGGGCGGATTCGAACCACCAACCAACCGGTTAACAGCCGGTTGCTCTACCATTGAGCTACCGGGGAACCCACAGCCGGAACGACAGCTGCCGGCTCCGCGCCGGCACCTCGAATTATACCAACTACTCCAATCCCGTGCAAGTCCGTGTCCCGAGACGCGTATGACCCCGTCCAGGAGGTGCTTCCCCAGGGGCCGTGATGAGCACGGCGAGTCCGAGCCGCACTCGGCAGGTACCGACGGACCGGATTCGCGGCGTAGACGCCGCACCATCCGGCCTTCCCTCGTGCTGCGTGAAGCCGATCTGCTTACATGGCGCGGTCAGACCCTCCTCGAACCGCCCCCTGTCTCCGGACCCCCGGGGGGCTACCGAGCCTGGGCCCAGCGTTCGGGCCTCGTAGAGAAGAAGGTTCTGGTCTCCGGACACTTCCCGGGAAGCCCCGACCTGCAGCGCCACTCCAGGGGCGCGCCAACCAGAAGCCGCTGATACCCGGGCCGGGCCCCCTCAGCGCAGGTTGGCTACCCCCCACGTTCCCGGCTCGAAGCGCGCTTCGGTGGGCAGGTCATAAACCTGCGCGCCGCCAGCCCGTCCCCAATGAATCCGCGCTGTGTTGTGCTGCCCCGAGGCGTCGCTGAAGTTGACCGACAGGTCCAGGCCGAACTGCTTGACCTGCGCCGTCAGGCCCAGTTGGCTCCAGGGAACGCCTGCCTCTAGCCGATAGCCGTTGGGCGTCAGCTCCACGGCGATTGGCACGTCGGTCAGCAGCTCCACTTTGTCTAGCGCAAGCTGGCCGCTGGGGGAGCGGAACCAGACCGGCTGCGCACCCTGGGCGACCTTGGGCCGGAAGGCTACCGCGACATTCTTCCCTTGCATCGGCGCGAAGAGCACGCGGACATCACCGAGGCCAGGCTGGCGCTTGCCGGCGCTCGGGCCGACCCAAAGGCTGACCTCGTCCCCTGTCTTGAAGAGCGTGGAGAGGGTATCGCCCGCGTTCTTCCAGGGGGAGGGATCACGGACATCCACGGCCAGGTAGAGGTACTGGTCATCGTAGAGCAGTCGGGCGGTGGCACTCTCCTGCTCGGTGAAGACCAGGGCGGCCGAGGGGGACTTCGCGAAGGGGGCGAAGTTCCCGTCTACGGTCATCTTGTCGGTTGCTCTCGGGATGTCCAGAGTCCGGGTAGTTGCGACCGTCTGGGCGGCCACCCGAGCTTGGGCTGCGGCCAGGCCCTCCGGTGTGAGAGTGAACTCTCCGTTGAAGCGCTGCAGTTTCTGCTCCGTGCCGAGCACCTCGTAGACGTGGATGGCGTCGCTGGCCGCCAGCAGGTAGACCTTGCCGTCTGCCGGATGGCGGAAGATGCGTGTGTTGAACAGCTCCACCCAGACCGTATACGGGCTGGGGGTCGGATTGCGGGAGACGTCCTCCAGCAGCGTGTCCACATACAACCCGTGCTGAATGTCCCAGGCGTGGACCAGGCTATTCTCGTCGTTCCAGAAGAGGTAGTCACCGATGACGCCAGTGGGGCCGGTGGGGCAGTACATCTGGCCGGGTGCGGCGAAACCCGGAGCGCGCTCACTGCAGTGCCAAAGCGGCTTGCCGGTCTTCTGGTCGTACTTGGTGACCTGGGCGAACTCCCAATCGTGCCCGTGGCCGACGCCAGGCAGACCGGCCGCGTTGTAGCCGCCGTTGAAGGCAAAGCAGGCGTCGCCCCAGGCAAAGGCGGTGCGGGCGCCTGCCGCGCCATGCTGCAGTCCGCGGTTGCGGGAGAGGCCTACGTGCTGGGCGTGCTCCCAGTTGTAGGTGGGCACGTTCCCCTTCCACTCCACCGGGATCTTCCACACGCCACCCTTCTCGTCATCGGACCAGTCATGCATGTAGCAGTTGAACTGCTCGTCAAAGTAGGCACCCCAGCCCTGCTGAGGGCCACCGCCGGCGATTGGGTAGGCTGGTTTGTCGGTAACCATCCACTCCTCGGCGGAGGTCTTGCCGTCGCCGTTGAGGTCTGACCAGGTACCCTTGAGGCCAGTGTTCTTGGTATGCAGGACAGGTCGGTAGTTTCCGTCCTCTTGCTTCTCAACCCAGCCTCCCCAGATGGCGGCCAGGCGGCGGAACCCGTCTGCGTTTAGCTCCACTATCCCGGCGCTGCCGCTGCACCACCAGATCTTGCCGTTGTGGCGGCGGATGCGGGGCCACCACTTGGCAGGGACGGCGCCCTGCTCGGCGGAGTGATCGGTGGGATTGTAGACGGCGGTCCAGTAGGAGTCCACATCCCACTTACCGGTCTTGTAGTCGAACTTGTAGCGGATCAGGTCGCCGTGCGTGTCTCCGTAGACGTAGTCGGGGTTCTGCTCGTCAATGCCAAACATGCCGCTGTAGTAATATGGACCGTGGAACTGCCTCTCCAGCGCGCCCTGAGGAGACCAGCGGGTGAAGCGGCGGGGTACAGAGTCCTCAGCGACAAAGAGTCGACCGTTGCCCATCACGCACAGGCCCACAGGCTTGAGCAGGTTTGCCGGCTCCATCTTACCGCACAGGGGCCGGCCGCCAGGCTTCCCCACAGCGCGCAGCTCCCTGCCCTGAGCGTCGAAGTAGACTACTTGGTGGCGAGGTGCGCCGACGGTGATGGCAAGATTGCCGTCGGGCGTCGCCTCCACGTCCCAGATCGGCCCACCCGCGTCAGCGACAACTGTTCCGGTGAGCTGACCATTGTCATCCAGGGAGACGAGCTTATTGCCGCTCCCCGCTAGGAGACGCCCCTGCGCGTCAAAGGTCACACCGGAGGCCTGCTCCAACGCCCAGGCGGCGACTTGCTGCCCGGTCTGGGCGTCAGCAACGAAGAGCTTGTTCTGGGCCGGGGCAGTGAGGTAGAGCTTCCCGTCCCGCGCCGCGATATCGGTGACGATCCGCTGGGCCTGGGGCAGGTAGTCACCGAACATCGGCTGGGTCTGTCCACTGGGACCATACAGTCGCTTGGCGCCGGTGGCGGCGTCCACCCGCCAGAGCAGAGGCCGGCGCATTTCGCCACCGTAGTTGCTCTGTCCGGTGGGGGCGTCCATGGCGGAGGAGCAGGTGATGTAGACCGACTGCCCATCGCTGGTGACCGCCATCTGCGCGGCTTTAAGCCACCAGTCCAGGTGCGCCTTCCAGCGCACTTCGCCGTCCTGGCTCATGCGGATGAGCCCACCCTCACCTTCCTCAAAGGCCCACAGCACCAGCAGGTCCGAGTCCGGGGCGTTCGTGACCGGACAGACGTCCATGACGTTGCCCCAGACCCCGCCCCAGGAGCCTTTGCCGTCGGCGGTGCGGTAGGGAGGATTGCCGCTCTGGCCGATCGAGCCGACGTAGCGCAGGGAGAACTTGGGAGCGATGATGGCATGGAAGCGGTACTTACCGGGGGAGGCCCAGTCGCCGTAGAGGTCGCGGCCGTCCCAGGTCACCGGCTGGGTGGAGTCGCCGGCGCAGAACAGTTGGCGGACGGTAAGGTCGTTCAAATCATAGATGTTGACGCTCATCCGCCCCTTCGCGGGAGGTGAGACGGGGATCTTGGCGGCGACGATCGGGGAGGTGTCTTCGCGCGGCAGGCGGGCGATCTGCGGCTTCCACAGGGTAGTGGTCGCTACGGCGACGCGCCCTGCGCCGAGATCGGAGATGTAGACACCGTTGGCATCGGCAGCGACGGCCCAAGGCCTGACCAGGCGGTCTAGTGCGGTCCCCGCTTCTCCGGGCACGCCGAGGCGGGCGGTAACGGCGCCGGTGGTGGCGTCCACTTGGTCCACGGTCGCGGCGGCGGTGTCGCAGACATAGACGTGTTGGGGAGTAGCGGCCAGGCGACGGGCATTCTTGTACGTCTGCGGGGAGGTCCAGAGAAACTGCTGTCCGTCCGGCGAGAGGCGAGAGATGCGGAGGGCGGCCGGCACCGGCGTGGAGCCGGGCCTACCGGCAGTCTCGGCCGCGGCGTGAGAGACGAAGACGGCGTCTCCGCCCACGGCGATTCCGGTCACGCCGGGCAGGTCGGTCCGCCAAGCCGTTGGCTCCTTGGTCTTGTCCAAAAGGGGCCGACGCCAGATGGTGCCCGCTTTGGGGTCGGCCAGCAGCAAGTCACCGCCCAGCACCGCCGCCTGCCCTGCCTCCTGGACCATCGGCAGGGGCAACTCGTAGCGCAAGTGCGCGACTCCCACGTACCCCACGCCCCAGGCGTTGCCTGCGCGGTACACCACTACCATCCCCTCCACAGCCGGCACCACGCTCACCACCTGCTTGCCGTAGAAGGGAGAGCCGGAGGTCAGCAGCTGCCCCAGGGGCTGGGTCTTGGGGATCTCCAGGGGGTGCATCACGTCATTGTTGCCGTAGGAGGAGAAGGCGGCGGCCACCAGGTCGCCGTCGGCGGCGGCAATGTCCTCCAGGTAGACAGCTCCGATGCGGCGGTGATAGACGAAGTTCGTTCCGTTCCATTTGGCCTCTACGGCTCCTCCACGCCCGGCGAAGAAGTAGCGGTCGCCGATTCGCACCATCTGCTGGGCCATACGAATCTCGGGAACCTCCGAGCCACAGTCACCGGGAGCGTCCTTGCCCTGCAGATCGGTGCGGCGGATGGCGCCGTGATAGCTGAAGAAGTAGCGAAAACCGTCCGTGACCTGGCCGCTCAGGGCATCCCCCACCCGCTGTCCCTGGGCATCAAAGCGCCAGGCCACATCGGCCACCCCTCGGTGCACGACGCTGAGGGTTCCGTCCGGCTCCACCTGGAGGTAATGCATCCAGGGCCAGAAAGCGTTGGCAGGCAGGTCGAAGGTGAACAGGGGGGTAGCCTGGCCGGTGGTGGGGGCGTAGGCGGTGACGGTGTACTTCTTCCGCTCCACCTCAGACTGGCCCACGATTACTCTCCCCTGCGCATCCGGAATCGGGGAAAGAGCCCACTGTCCAGGCCCGGAGGCGAGCTGCTCAGCGGCCAGTTTCGCCGGCCTATCCGGCCTGGTGTCTATTCGGTACAGAGCACTCTGGAAGGGGTTAGCCCTGGTGGCCACGCAGAAGACATAGTCCCCGGCCCGTATCATCCGAGAGGAGGCGGTGAGGCCCTCGCCCTGAGGCAGCCTGAGGAGCGCCAGACAGTTGCCGTCCTGGTCGGAAACGGGCACCCCTTGCGCAGCGCCGGCGAAGTACAGGCGTCCTTGAGCGTCGGCGGCGATCCCGGTGTAATAGGCGTAAGGGAAGGGCAGGTCGCTCATCCCGGAAGTATTGCCCAGGATGCCGACGACTTTGAGGGGCACCTGGCCCCAGGTTGCGGCCGCCCAGAGGGTAGTGAGCAAGAGGCAAGCGAGCAGGGTCCTGGTCCGCATCGGTCTCCTCCTACGCGACTTCGTGGTCAACCACCGACTGATTCTCCGAGGGGCCACGAACTTCCTGCCGCAGGCGGACAGGAGAAACAGCCGGAGGCGGCGAAAGCCCCACACGGCTATGCCCCAACCCCCCGCCGAGAGCCCCCTTACCGCCCTGCGGCACACCGCCTCGCGGGCCTTGACCTGGCGTGCGGTCTTTCTGGGTCTGCTGGTCACCATCTTCGTCAACACCATGTCCATGTACTCCGAGTGTCACGGCTCGGGGAACTTCTCGTGGAGCTACCTCCCCGAGGGCGGGATGGTGCCATTTGTCCTGCTGGTCGGCCTCAACGGACTGGTGCGGGTCTTCCTGCCGCGGCTGGCGCTCTCGGGCGAGGAGCTGTTAGTAGTCTTTGTAATGGGGTTGGTCTCCAACTCAACCTCGGTCTTCCTTATGTTCATGCACTTGGCTGCGGTGGTGGCTCCTGTCTACTACGCTTCCGCCGCCAACAAGTGGGAACAGCAACTGATTCCGCACATGCCGCCGGAGCTGATCGTCACCGATCGAATTGCAGCGAAGTGGATACACGAGGGACTGCCGCCGGGGGCGGCGATCCCCTTGGGCGCGTGGATCGGGCCACTGGCCTGGTGGGTGCCGTTCATCCTGGTGATGCTGCTGACAGGGTATGCGCTGGTGGCTCTGTTTGCTCGACAGTGGCAGGAGCATGAGAGATTGTCCTATCCGCTGATGCAGCTGCCGCTGCTGCTGGCCGGTGAAGGCCCTCGTCAGAGCCGGCGATCCTTCGCCGCCCAGCCGCTGTTTTGGATGGGGCTGGCCATTCCGGTCTTCTTCTTCACGCTGGCTTCCCTGCGCGTGCTCTACCCCTCCTTGCCGAAGCTGCCCATGGACGTCAACGGCGTGATTCGCCTGGCGACCTTCGTGGGCAAGAAGGCGCCGCCCATGTATTTCTGGTTCAACTGGCTGGTGCTGGGACTGGGCTGGTTTGTGCCGCTGGAGCTGCTGTTCAGCGTGTGGTTCTTCTACTTGCTTCGCTGGGTGCAGGTAAGCGCGCTCAACGTACTCGGCCTGACGCTGGGGCCGAGTGGGTTCTTCATGTGGGGGCAGGACGCCATTTCCTGCTGGCAGGCAGGCGGGGCTTTCTTCGTGCTGGCGCTGACCAGCCTGTACACGGGCCGGCGGTATCTGGGGGAGCGGCTCCGAGAGGCCCTGGCGGGCAAGCCCGGCAACCGGGGCGATCCGCTCCCCGGGCGCTGGGTCTGGCTGCTGCTGGGAGGCGGACTGTGTTGCATGGTCGCGTGGCTGGTTCACTTCCATGTACCCCTGGGAGCAGCCGCCATCTTCGTGCTCATGGTCATGGTCATCTACCTGGCCATCTCCCGAGTGCTGTGCGAGGCCGGAGTCTTCTACTTCACCCCGCCGCTGATCGCCCAGAACTTCACCATTTTCGCCCTCGGCCCCAGCAACATTGGTCAGGCAGGCATGGCGACGCTAGGTTTGTCCTACTCCTGGCACGGAGACGTGCAGACCGTGCTCCCCGGTCTGGCAGCGGAGAGCTTCTCCCTGCGCAAGTACACCGGTCTGCGGGGCGCGCAGTTCACCGGCGTAATCTGGCTGACCGTCCTGATGGGGATGGCGACGATTGTCTGGTTCACCCTTTGGGCGGGCTACCGGGAGGGGGCCGGGACTTGGAAGACCTGGGCCTTTGTGATCTGGGGGCCACAGACCTATGGGCAGGTCCTGAGCCAGATGCAGGCGCCCTTTGGGCCCAGTGTCTCCCACCTGAGCGTATTCGGCGCCGGCGCCCTGGTGATGCTGCTGCTGACCTGGGCGCGGTTGCGACTGAACTGGTTCCCCTTCCATCCCATCGGCTTTGCTGTAAGCGCCTCGTTCACAGTCGGTTACACGGTTTGGTTCTCATTCCTGCTCGCTTGGCTGGTCAAGGGGATCGTGCTGCGGTACTTTGGCCTGCAGGTCTTCCGACTGGTGGTGCCTTTCTTCCTGGGCCTGGGCGCGGGCGCCTATGTGGGCAAACTCATCGCGCTGGTCATCGTCACCGTGTTCGGGAAGGTGCTGACGTAGGGTGGAGCCTTGCGGACGGCACTTCTGTCTCGCCCTAATGGAACCGAAGATATCCGGGCGCAGTTATATATTGACAGTGACGTGGGCAGGACTTAGAATTGGCCCGCGTGTATAGGCTTTTCCGATATCCCTAAACAAACCTACACCGCTGTCTCGATAGCGGCGGGGGCGGGAGTCGGCTTGGGGAGGTGACCCGGTTGGACGTTACAGAGACACAGCAGTTGCCGGGAACCACGGTGGGAGGAACACACGAGGAAGCGAACCCGGACAGCACCTCCACGCTACCGGCGGTGGAGCCGCCGCACCGATCGCGCCTGCATCGGGCCACCAATCTACTGGCGTTAGGGCAGCACCACGAGGCGGCAGAGCTCTGTCGGGAAGAGCTAGAGGAATACCCGGACTCGCTAGATGCCTATGCGCTACTGGCGATGGCCGAGGAACAAGCCGGGCATCGTGCCTTCGCGATAGACCTGCTAGAAGAACTCCTGCGCCTGGACCCGACGCGGACAGCGGAGGCGGAGCATCTGGCAGAACTGCGCCGGGAGCAAGAGGAACTGGAGGCGGAGCAACCTTCTCCGGAAGAGCGGGAGGAGCAGATCCGGAGGCTACAACCGGTAGCACTGCTGGTATTGGCGGGGGCGACCGTGTGTCTGCTGTGCAGTCTGGCCTTGTTGGTGATTGTGCGGCACCGGGCCGCGGTGGCCCAGGCACGCTACGCGACGGCCATGCAGTACGGGGACCAGTACTACCGCGCCGGCAACTACCCGGAGGCGATGGGTTGGTATGCCCAGGCGTTGAACGTGGCCCCCAAGGATGCCACGGCGCGGAATCGGTACGCCCTGGCCGTGCAAGCCTCGCAGATGTCGGGCTCCTGGGAGCCGGCGTCACCTGTCACCATCAATCCGGCGGCCAATCCGTTTCCACCAGTACCCATTGGACCCCAGCCCCAGCCGCCCACAGGAGCGACGCCCGGGCCGGGGGCATTTCCCTCTCCGGCGCAGCCCTATGCGCCGCCTCCTTCGGTGCGCGGCTCAGACCGCGGGGGAACCCCCAGCGGACCGGACTGGGAGCAGCGCGAGCCGATCCCGGGGCCGACCACGCCCGGGCTGATCGAGCCGCCGCCTCCGCCGCCAACGGCTTCAACGCAGCCAGCCGCTACCCAGCCCGCCGGGACGTCTCCGGGAAACGCGGCGACCGGCTCCACGCCGTCGGGCTCTGCCCTACCTCCCAGCGATCCGGGCCAAATTAAGATTGAGCGCGTGGACCGCCCCGTCTCCCAGCCTAGCGCCCAGCAGAAGGGCGACAACCTGCGCGCGGAGGGGCAGCGGCTGTACGGCGAGGGGCAGTACGGCGCGGCCGCGCGATCGTTCCGGGCGGCGATAGCAGCCTACGAGGCCGCCAAAGCCGATCATCCGGAACAGCGGCGGTCACTGGACAGCGCCATTCAGTCGCTGCAGGCGCAGATCAACCTATGCGAAAAGCACTCCCAATAGTCCTTAGCCTGCTCTTGGCGGCTCTGGGCATGGGCCGAAGTGACGCTCAAACGCGGAGCGCAGGAACAGCGGGGGCGGAGACCCGACGTGGAGTGATAGTCGGCGGGCCATCAGGAGAGAGGGCCGTTGATGCCCTTTTCGGTGACGCGCTCCTCGACGTACTGGCGGGGCGCGAGTCCGGTCAGACGACGCTGCTTTTCCCCGGTGCGGCGCTGTGCCGAGCGGCGGGAATAGCGTCGGAAGAATTGGCCACGCTGGAGAAGGCGCCGCCAGAGCAAGCGGGGGCGCTGCTGCTGCTGTGGGCCCGGCGGTTGTCTCTGTCGGACCTATGCCGGATCAGTCTGGCGGCGGAGGCCGCGGGAGCGCGAGCGGAACTGCTGTGGGCGCGGCCGGCGCTCGGCCAGGTCCGACAGGCGCAAGTGAGCTTGCCGCAGGCGCTGAGCAAGGCCACCGCAGCGCTGCTGGCGGGAAAGGTGGCGCAGACGCTGCGCGGCGGTTGGGAGGAGGCCGGAACGGTGGCGTCCTCGGGTAATCCACCGCCGGCCCAGGCTGGTCCGGAGATCCGGCCCGCACCGCCTGCCACCACTCTGCCGCCATTGGCACCGGCCCCAGCGCCCACTGAGACGACAGGAGAAGCCCCAGGCACTGCGGAGATGCCGACGGCGCCTTCGGTCACAGTTACTCCCCCAGCCTCCGCACCGCCGGTTCCTCCTGAGACCGGCCCCGGTTCGGGCTATCTGGACCGCGCACGCAAGGCACTGCGTGAAGGGGAGGGAAAGTGGGCGCTAGACCTGATCTCGCAGGCGCTCCAGGCGGGCGAGGATCGGACCCAAGCGCTGCTTCTGCGAGCTGAGGCCTATGCCGCGCTACGAGCGCCGGAGCAACAGCGGGAAGCGCTCACGGCGGCGATTGCCGGCGACAAGACCCTGTACGAGCCGCGGCTGGAGCTGGCCGCCCTGGAGCGAGACCGCGGGCTGTGGCAGGCGGCGATAGCCCTGTATCGGGAGGCTATCGCTGCCCAGCCGACACGGGCGGCCGCCTACGTGGGCTTGGCCGCGCTCTACCAGGACCGACGCCGGCCCCAGGAGGCCCTCAAGGTACTGCAGGAGGGAGCCAGAGCGGCAACGGACAATCTGGCGCTGCTCCACGTCCTGGCCGGGGAGTACAAGCGGCGGGGAAGTCTGGCGGCAGCGGAAGAGACGTACGCGAAGATCGCGGCCCTGGCGCAGGGCCCGCAACGAGCCCGCGCGCTGCAGGAGCTGGGGCGGATCTACGTAGGGGCGGGACAGTATGCGGCGGCCTTTGAGGCCTTGCGGGAGGCAGCTCAGTACGCCCCGCCGGAGCAAGCCCCCGCCTACGGAGAGCTCTTTATGGCCTGCGATCGGGCGGTGGCCCAGGCGCTACAGGCCGCCTTCCAGGCGCTGGCTGATCTGGAGAGCCCGACCAGGCCATTGCCGCGCGAGCAGGCCTACCAGCGGCTGACGGCGACGGCCGCCCAGATTCGCAAGATCAGCGATTTTGCGGCGCCGCTAAAGCTGCCAGAAGACCAGCAGCTAATTCTGGCTCAGCGGGTGCTGTACTACACCGTGGCCGAGGAGGCGGTGACTAACGCGCTGGTGTACCTGGACACGGGCGAGGCGACGCTCAGGGTCAAGGCACTGCAGCGGTATCGGGAGGCCGAAGCGATGCCCGCGGCCTGGGTAGAACCGCTGAGGGGGGAGTAGGCCGAAAGCCCCAGTAAATCCGGGGTTCGGACGTGGCGGAACCCCGTCGCCAGTAATCCGGGGAGTGACAGACGATGCTGATCCATGAGTGGATGAGATTCCGGGACAAGCACCTGCCTCGCCGCGAGCCGGGAGGGGAGGAGTTGGAGCCAGCGCTGGAGGAGGCGGCGCCAGAGGCCCCAGCGGAAAGACCGCAGTCGGTGCCAATGGTAGAGACACCGGATGAAACCGAGTCCGAGGCTCTCCCGCCGACGGCACAGACGCCACCCGTCGTGGTAACGGCTGACGAGAAGGAGGCCGGGGAGGGGAATGTCGTGGCGATCGAGGAGCGCTCCAGGGCAAGGGCTCCAAGTCCACCGCGCCAACCAGTGACGACGGGTTTCCCGGAGGTGCCCGAGGCACAGAGCCGCCGACTGCAGGCACTGCTGGGACGACAGGGACGCCTGCCTCTGGAGGTGGCACCCTCTCCGGCGCCTCGGCGGGGACACGCGGAGCCAGCGGAAACCCGGGAGGAACTTATCGAGCGACTGCTGGATCCCATCCTAAGCATCAACGAGGCGGCGACACTGTGCGGGGTCTGCCCCGCCTCCATCCGGCGGTACACCAACCGAGGAGTGCTCAAGTGCTTCCGTACCCCCGGAAACCAGCGACGGTTCCGCCTATCTGATGTGCTGGATTTCATGGAGCGACAGCAGGAGGAGTTGCTGGATTGACCCGCTCGCGCGCCAGTGTGGGCGTGTTGGGGGCGAGGAAGTGGTTTGCCCGCTTGGTTGAGGAGGGCCAGGCGGGGGGTGACTTGCACTTCAGACGGCTGGGAGCGATAGACGATCCACAGGCACCGGCCTGGGGAGCGGAGTGCGCGCTGGTCGTGGCTGTTTGCGACGCCCGAGACGAGAGGTCTCTGAGTCGAACGTGCCAAGCGCTGGGGCAGACGGGCGTGCCCTGCGTGGTGGTGGTGGAGCAGGCTCACCCGGAGGCCATGATTCGGCTCCTGGGAGCGGGGGCGGCTGAGGCGTTGCCGGCCTCTCTCACGGCTCGAGAGATCGTGGCCCACCTACGAGCCCGGCTGCGGCGGCAGATGCCGGTGGAGCCGCTTAGTGCTGGGCGTCTGGCTGCCGGGCGCCTGGTGCTCGAGAGAGACCGTTATGCGGCCACTGCTGCCGGGCGCCCGCTGCAGCTTACCCCGCGAGAGTTCTCCCTGCTGGCTTACCTACTGGAGCATGTGGGGCAGGCCTGCTGGCGCAAGGACCTGGCGCGCGCGGTATGGGGAGGGGAGATCAGTAGCCGGAGTCGGACGATTGACGTCCACATAGGACGACTGCGGAGCAAACTGGCGGGCTCGGGAGTCGTGATCACTACCTTGCCCGCGGTGGGCTACAGGCTGGAGGAGGAGTAGCGCAGTCTCCGTTCCGCTCGGTGCAGACTGGGTCGGCGCGTCCGCCTCCGCTGAAGGAGTATCCCTCTGATCGTAACCGAAGTACACCTGCTGAAGTTGAAGGTACCAGTGCCCGAAGCGCCGGGTATGCTCCTGCGTTTGACTACGGACGCAAGCGTCGTGGGCTGGGGCGAGGTGGCCGTGACGGAGTCGCTCCAGGATGCAATGGGGGTCCTGGAGGAACTGATACCTTTGGTGGTGGGCAAGGACCCACGGGAGCGAGGAGCGATGTGGGAGCGCTTGGCCTGGGCCGTAGATTGGCCGGGAGGTGCATATCCCGTTCCGGCAGCAATCCTTAGTGCCCTGGACTTGAGCCTGTGGGCACTGGCGGGACAGGCTATAGGTTTGCCGATCCACACGCTGCTAGGGGGCCGGTATCTGCGCCAGGTGGACACCTACGAATACCATCGGCCGGGACTGGAGCGCAAAGCCCCGCCGGCAGGGGGAGTGCTGGTTGCAGCCGAAGGGGAGCCGGAGCAGGCGGTGGCTGTGGTGGAGACGATGCGCCGTCGCTGGGGAGACGCGTTGTCGCTCTGGGTGGATTTCGGGGAAGCCCTGAGTGAGCCCGACCGTGCCGTGGCGCTGGGCCGGCGGCTGCAGGCAGCGGAAGTCTTCTGCTGGCTGGACCCCCTTCCGGCACGGTTAGTCCGGGAGTACCAGGCGCTGGCAGGGGAGGTGGACGTCCCGCTGGGGGCCGGCTCGGAGTTGACCGGCTTGAGTGGCTTCCGGCGACTACTGGAGGGCAAGTGTCTGGACCTGCTGGCGGTGGACGTGCGGCGGGCAGGCGGACTGACGGGGGCGCAGAGGATTGCGCATCTGGCCGGAGCGTACCAGCTGCCCGTGGCGTTGCGCGCGGGGCAGTGGTCGCCGACCTTACTGGCGGTAGGGCACCTGGCCTGCACCAGTGGCGTCTACCTACCCGTGGCTCGCAGCGCGGAAAGCGACACAACAGAGTCACCCCTGCCGGTGGTGGATGGCTTTCTTAGCCTGCCGGAGAGGCCGGGGCTGGAGACGGAGCCAGGGCCAGAGTTCCTGGAGATCTACGAGATTGTCGACGGCGATTGAGCGCTGGGCGGAGAACGCCGACTGATGATCGCTGGGGGCGGTTTCAAGACCCCCGTGGTGGGACGGGGGTCTTGCCCCTCGCTCTTCGGCGGGAAGACTTGCCCGGGGGGCAATGTCCCGGTCTTGCACCGGCGGGACACCGGTGCCACCGGTCCTGGGACCATCACTAGGTCTAGACTGCAGGCCCCCGTCCTCCTCGGACGGAAGTGAGAACTCCGTGACTAGCGTTGAATCAGAGAAAACGACGAGGGCCATATGCCTAGCCTGGCCACAGCAGTAAGAGAGGCGGCCGCCCGATTGGAGGCGGTCATCCGGCGTGTGTGCGGCGCGTGCGGTAATGCCTGCTGCCATCAGGGGACGATGATGGGCAGCGCGGACGCGCAGCGGCTGTACAAAGGGCTACTACTGGAGCCAGGCTTGGCCGCTCGGGTGGAGGAGGGCCTAGCCGCTCGGGCGGGGGAACTGGGAGCGGAGTTGGCGATTGTCGCGCAGGTGGCGCTGATTCTGAGGGGTTCTTCGGAGCCGGAGCGCCGAACAAAGCTCGAAGCGCTGCAGGAGGCGCTGGAGGAATGGCGAGACTTCTGTGAGCTTCTGGAACGTCCGGGGCCTCTGACGCAGGAACGCCTGCAGCAGGTGCTGCGCTTTCCCGCCATTCGGGCCAACACGCTGCGATCCCTGCGGGAATTCCCCGGGGCCGTGGAGGCGCTCGCGGCCCAAGAGGCAAGGGACGGGACTACCTCCCCCACGGGGCCGGGGGCGCTGCGGCCTTTCTTTCGCGAGAACGGGCGCCGCATGTCGGCTCCCCGCTGTCTGTTCCATGCGCCCGATGGCTGTCTCGCCGGGGCCTGGAAGCCCGCCAAGTGCGCCAACTTCTTCTGCGCCGGTGACCCAAATGTACTGGAGGCAGTGGCCCAGGAGATGGATTTTGAGGACTTCGTGCGCGCCAATTTCGCCGTTCTGAGCCCCGATCAGGTGCTGCGCTATGTGGAGACGGAGCTCCGGCTGGGGCGGCAGTACGTAGAGCCGAAGATCATCCTAGAACCCAACACCGCACTGCGAGAGGCGCTGCCTGCGTTGTTGCGGAGCGGCTTTGTGGCGGTGGAGAGCCGAGTAGAGGAAAGCAGTTTCATGTGGTCCACGGAGGAGGCGCACAGGCGGCTGGGGGCGCTCCCGCCGAGCGTGGCCTACCTGGTGGAAACGGACCAAGTTGACGGGGGAGCGCTGTACGAGCTGGCGGTAGCGCTGGACCGCCTGCGCATCGAGGGGACACCGCCCGCCTTCTACTTGTTGGCGCAGCGGCTTTCCGAACACTCTTTCCTGCCGCATCCGATGTGGGCAGATCGAATGATGAGCCAACCGCTGGGCTTCCTGGACCTGATCGCGGTGGAGGTATGAGTCGGAGGAGATGTCAGACACCACGCCTACTGCCGGGAATAATGTCTGACACCTTTTTCGTCGCGGACCTCTTGCACCGATACCGCCCCGCGGACCGAGTTGCCGATGATGACCTCCTCCGCAGCACCCAGCTCTGTCGCTGAGAGGGGGCGCTCCTGTGCACCGGACTCCCGTAGGAATTCGGCTCGCCAGATTCCGGGCAGCAGCCCGTCATCCCACGGTGGCGTCACCCAGCCCTCCCGCAGCCGCACGAAAAGATTGGTGATGGCGCCCTCCGTGAGATGGCCGCGCTCGTTGCAGAACAGAACCTCGTAGTAGCCCCGTTCTGCGGCGCGTTCCCGCTCCCTGTCGTACAGTTCCCGACGAGTTGTCTTGTGGTACAGGAAGCGATCGCGGGAGTTGGTGTGCTGAGCGGAGAGTAGCACCCGGACCGGCCCCGCCGGGGGTGTCGGCACGGTACGCTCACGGAGGCTCAGTTTCCCGTCCTGGTCACAGTCTAGACGCACCACCAGCGGACCGTCGAAGTCGCGAGCGATGCGGCCCAGCGCCGCGGTCACGCGCTCCCGATTACAGCGAAAGCCCCAGTATTCTGCCGAGGCCGTCAGCCGTGCCAGGTGCTCCTCCAGCAGGATGTAACGGCGGTTCTCATCCAGCAGTATGGTCTCAAAGAGCCGCAGGTCGGGCAGGAGGTGGAAGGCAAAGGACGACTTGAGCAGCGTCTCCGCGTACTCGGCCTGCGGGTCTGAGTCCCACACGATGCCCGCGCCGATGCCGAGGTCCCAGTGCCCTTGTCGGTGCACCAAGGTGCGAATGGGCAAGTTGAGCGTGAAGTCGCCACCCGGTTCCAGTAGGCCGAGAGCGCCGCAGTATACGCCGCGCGGTTCCGGCTCCAGGTCGCGAATGATTTCCATGGTGCGGCACTTGGGCGCGCCGGTCACGGAAGCGCCGGGGAAGACGGCAGCCAGCAGGGAGGACAGGTTGGCGTTCTCCGCCAAGCGACCCGCAACGGTACTCGTCATCTGCCAGACGCTTCGATACCTCTCTGCGGTGAACAGGGCCGGTACCCCGATACTGCCGGCAGCACAGACCCGGCCCAGGTCGTTGCGGACCATGTCCACGATCATCAGATTCTCGGCCCGATCTTTCTCACTGCTCAGCAGTCCCGCCCGAACCGCGGCATCCTCCTCCCCGGTGCGCCCTCGGGAACGCGTGCCTTTCATAGGGCGGCTCTCGATACGAGCGCCTCGTCTCTGGAGAAAGAGCTCAGGTGAGACCGACACTATTTGGGCATTACCCAGATTAAGGAAAGCAGCGTAGGGCACGGGATGAGAGCGGATGAGACTGAGAAAGTAGGTCAGCGGATCCACAGCCAGGGCAAAGCGGGCGTGACAGGTATAGTTGACTTGATAGGTGTCCCCGGCGCCTAGGTATTCCTTGATCCGCGCGATTGCGCGGTGGTACTGGGACTCGGTGACGTTGAGCGCGACCTTCACCGGCGGTAGTTTCGCCAGCGCCCCCAAATCGCTGAGCTCCTCCGCCGAGACGGAACGCACGTGGTTGGCCGGGTAGGAGGCGAACCAGGCCAGGGGCAGGGAGGCGGTGGGCGCATGCACCGCGAGGCCAAAGGCGGCGCCCGCTTCGTAGGCGAGGTAGCCGGCCAGCCAGCAGCCTTGCGCCAACGCCTGTTCAACGGCTTCCAACAGCGTAGGGATCTGTTCCGGCGCATCTGCCTGCAGCACACGTGCCGGGCTGTGCAGGGCGAAGGCTGGACCACCGGTACGCCAGGTATCCGTCCCGGCAAGCAGGACGGAGCCGGGCAAGTGCAAGAGATCGGTGAGATCATGCATAGACTTGGCGACACCGGCCGGGCTGTCTCGCAGTGGATCCCGGGCTAAGGTAGGAACAGGTGTACACTGGGCGGTGTGTTCTCCTGTAGGTAGCGCTTGAAGCCCTCCGCATCGCCCCAGAGCCGGGGGCCACCGTGACTCATGCCGGGAGCCAGGCAGCAGACCGCCCCAAAGGTCTCCACCACCCGAGGCCAGTCCACCTCCGGCGGGGCCGGGTTGATCCCCCGGAGGTTCTCGATCTTCAGGAAGTTGGCCCAGTTGTGCTCGAACGCGCCGCAGCAGTGAATCCACACACCCCCGCAAGCCCGGGAGATGCGGTTTACATAAGGCAGAGAGAACTCCTCGTACAGGCGCGGAGAAAGAAGTGGCGCGTAGTCCTCGCTGAGACCGGTGCCGAATCCGGGGGGCATCCAGATGCTCGTAGGACAATGCATACCGACACATTCAGTAACGACCGCCTCCAAAGCCTGATGGAAGGCGATGAGCAGGTCAGCGGCGAGACCTATCAGGTGATGCGCCGCGTGCGGGTGCTCGAACATGGCGCGGAAAAGATTCTCCTCGCCCCAGACCTGGCCCGCCACATCCACCGGTCCCTGCATGTCACCGATCCTGACCGGCACGGCACCGCCGAAGAAGGCCTCCGCCTGTCGAGCCATTTCCAGGCTCTCGCCTTGCAGCCCGGCGTCCGCCGGGGGGAGTCCCAGCGCCAGAATGCGGTCAGGGTCGTATTCCCGGATGAACTGCCGGGCCCACAGGGTATCTTCGTCCCGGACCTGGACAATCTCGCAGCCGAAAGCGGAGGCCTGCTGCACCGCCCCGATATGGACAGGAAAGACGGGGAGGTAGTCCTGGTTGTCACGGAGGAGCGTCGGCGCGCCCTCCAGGAACTTAGTCAGGCGAGCCTCGAAGGAGCGCATATCGTTCCAGCCCACGTCGGCAGGAGCGGCGCTCTGGATCCAGCGGGCTGGCGGGCAGGACATGTCCCAGAACTCCAGCAGGCGCGCTCTGCGCTCGGCGAGAGGGGGTTCAGCCTCCTGCCAGAAGTCCCGGAGAGACTCGAGATCGGGCATACGGACCTCCAGACGGCAACGGGGGCCGCAGAAACAGCCTTTGGCAACAGGGCATGTAACCTGGGATACCGCCAGTCCAGTTCGCTGCAGCCGGTGACCGGCCGGTTCTCCCCCAGCGCGGCCTTTCCCTTCGTGGGAGGCCGCGACCGCGCCCGACGACGGGAACTGGTGGCCCTGCATGCCGGTCCGCAGACAATGGCCAGAGCTCGCGGCGGCTTGACGCACGGGGGGTATAGCGAGTATCATTACTGCGCTTCGGGGTCAACGTGGTTACACTAGACGCAGATTAGCATCACTCAACGCAGGCGGAGAAGCCTCCGCTAGCCTATGGACGAAGCCAGCCTTGACCTGTGCGCCGCCGCCGAGTGTCTCCTCTTCGTCAGCAATGAGCCGGTTCCCGCCGGACGGCTGGCAGAGTGTCTCGGCGTCCCCGCGGAACGCATTACTTCCCTCATGGACGAACTGGCCGAACGCCTGGTCGGGCACGGCCTGCATGTGCTCCTGCTGGCCGGCGGATATTCGCTGGCGACGCGGGAGGAGTATGCGGAGTTGGTGCGTGTGTTTCTGGAGCCGCGGCCGGAGCAGCTCTCCCGGCAGGCGCTGGAGACACTGGCCATTATCGCCTATCGGCAGCCCATTACGCGCCCGCAGATTGAGGCAGTGCGAGGAGTGAACTCGGCGGGAGCGGTACGCACTCTCCTGGAGAAGGGGCTGATTCGGACTGCCGGGCGCGACAAGTCGCCGGGACGGCCCTTTGTCTTCGTCACCAGCAAGGAGTTCCTCTCGCTGTTTGGACTGGCCGGGCTGGAGGACCTGCCGCCCCTGAGCGAGGGAGCTGCGGAGACGCTAGCAAAGTCGCTGCGGCAGGGAACAGAGGAAGGGGAGTCCGCCACGGAGGAGGAGGAGGCGCCATTCGAGTTCGAAGCCTGACCTGCGCGGCGCTCCTCGCCGGGCTGGGTCTTACCGCTGCACTGGCCACGCCGCCGGATCTGACTCCGGCGGAGACTTCTGCACCGACGCCGGTGGCGCGTCCGGCCCCGTCGCGCCCTCCGGGCGCTTCTGCTCTGCGCAAGCCACCACCCGAGCAGACGCGCGTGCCGCAGGGGGAGGAGGGTGTACCCCCGCCACCGTCTATCCACGCCCAAGCCGCCGTCCTGATGGATGCCGTCTCCGGGCAGGTACTTTGTACGCTGGCACCGGAGCAGCGCATGTACCCCGCCAGCCTTACCAAGATGATGACCGCGATTCTGGCGGTAGAGCGGCTGCGGCCAGAGATGTGGGTGAAGGTGTCGGTGGAGGCGGCGCAGGTGGGGGAAACGAGCCTGGGCCTACTGGCCGGACAAGAAGTGATGGTGCAGGACCTACTGGCCGGGGCGATCCTCAAGTCTGCCAACGACGCGGCAGCAGCCCTAGCTGTGCAGGTGGCCGGGTCGCAGGCGGCGTTCGCCGCGCTGATGAACCAGAAGGCGGCGGAACTGGGGCTGCGCGGGACCCATTTCTGCAACCCTCACGGACTCCACCATCCGGCCCATTACACCACCGCGGCCGACATGGCGATCATCGCCCGCTGCTTCTGGATGCACCGGCGGTTGCGGGACCTAGCGGGGCTGCGGCAGGCAAGCTTGCCCAGCCTGCAGAAGACGCAGGGAGGCGGGGTGTGGAACCACAACCGTCTGGTCCAACGCTGGAGTGAATGCACGGGGATCAAAGCGGGGTACACCAGGCAGGCGGGGAACTGCCTGGCGGCCAGCGCGCGGCGAGGCGGGTGGGACCTGATCTGTGTGGTCCTGAAAAGCCCAAACGTGTGGGACGACAGCAGGGCGCTGCTAGAGTGGGGGTTCGCCAACTTCCGACCGGTGACGCCGACGGCGGTGAGAGCCGCCCCATGCCAGGTGCGGGTGTATGGCGGGGAGCAGGAATACGTGGCAGCTGCCGTGGCCGGGCGGGCGACGTTCGTGGTGCCGCGCGGAGCGCCGGAGAACTGGCAACTGCAGCTGTACCCACAGGACCAGCAGGCGCCAGTGGAGGAGGGGCAGACAGTTGGCTGTGCGGTAGTGCGTATGAAAGGGCAACCAGAGCGGCGGTTGCCGCTGGTTGCTTTGGCAGCAGTGGCGGAGAAGCAAACGCCGCTGCCCACAACGGGAGGCCTGTGGGGTCTGCTGCTGATGTCCGGGGCGGTGCTGCTCTATGGAACGGCTAGCAAGAGTCTTGGCGCGCGCCGGGCACGGGTCCCGGCGGGCCAGCGAGCGGTATATAGCGCAGGGGCGGGTCACAGTAGACGGGCAGGTGGTGTGCGACCCCTCCGCACAGGTAGACCCCGACCACAGCGTGGTGCGGCTGGACGGGCGGCTGGTCCGCGTACCTACCACGCACCGGTACGTCCTACTGAACAAGCCCCCCGGCCTCCTCACCGCCCGGCGCGATGACTACGGGCGGCGGACGGTAATGGAACTACTGCCTGCCACGTGGCGCGGGCAACTGCATCCTGTGGGGCGCCTGGACAAGGATACTACCGGACTGCTGCTGTTTACCGACGACGGTGACCTCACCTACCGTTGTTTACACCCCTCCCGCCATGTTCCCAAGACCTATCGCGTCACCGTGGCGCGAGTCCCGAACGAGCAAGCTCTGCGGCAGTTGCGGCAGGGCGTCGAGCTGGACGACGGACCAACTGCTCCGGCGGAAGTTTGGCTAAAGCGAGCGGGGCCGGGGGGTGCTGAGGTGGAAATAACGATTCACGAGGGGCGGAACCGACAGGTGCGGCGGATGTTCAGGGCGGTTGGACATCCGGTGCAAGCGCTCGAGAGGATCGCAATGGGATCGCTGCGGCTCGGAGACCTTCCCCAGGGTGAATGGCGCGAGTTGACGGGGGAAGAAGTGCAGGCACTGAAGGAGGCGTGCGGCGGGTAGTGGGGCTGGAGGCGAAGCACTCCCGCTGTCCGGTGCGCACAGGAGACGCCGACACGCTCTTGCCGAACGAGGGAGAGAAGGCCCCGCGACTCGGATACGGCCTCACTTACACATGAAGAAGAGGAAGCCGGTCAATCCGCCGCCACAGGTGTCCCGAGCCGCAGGGATCGGGCTGACGGTCGTAGCGGTGGCGCTGACCGCTCTGGTGGGGGCGGGAGTATGCAGTGGGGTGTTGCCCAATGGTGCGCCGGAATGGTTCTGGCGCTGGCGAGCAGGCGGGGCGCTGCCCTGGGGAGCGGCAGCAAGTGTGGCACTGCTGGTGGGACCGCTGATGGCGTTGCTGGTTGGCGATCGGCTGCGGGCAGCGGAGGAGCCGAGGCGGCAGAACTGCGCGGTTTTACTGGCAGGGCTAGTGGTGTTGGGACTGGTGCTGACTGTGAGCGTCGGTCTGCAGGATCCCCTGTACCCGGCGACGGCGGGGCTGACCGTGCTCAGTGACCTAGCGATCGGGTACTACACGGTAGCGGCGCGCCTGCCCTCGGTGGGACAGGCGTTTGCTGAGCACGTGAGCCGGGCGGGTAATCCGGCAGTCCCAGACCGGGTGCGGACGCATCCGCCGGGGCCAGTTCTGCTGATGCGGGCGCTGCGGGAAATGGGGCTGGCATTCCCGAAGTCGCTGGACTACTTGGAGAAGTACCTGGAGCGGACCTACGGTGCGGACGGCGAGACGCTGGCGCGATTGGCCCGGATGGGCACGGCGCAGACGCTCTCGCCGCTGGATGCGTTGATCGCGGTGCCGCTGGGGATGCTGCTGACGGCGCTGTCAGCGCTGATCGTGCTGCCGGCGTATGGGCTGGGCGCAGTACTGGGGGACCGGCGGCTGGGCCTGGTGGCGGCCGTGTTGGCGGTAACCGTGCCCTCGCTGCTGTGCTTTGCGCCGGGGATTGACGGGATCGGCGCGGTACTGGGGTTGACCGCGCTGTACCTGTGGGCCGCAGCGCTGTGGCGGGGGGACTGGTGGTTGTACCTGCTCGCGGGACTGGGGGCGGCGGTGACGCTGCTGTGGAGCTTCGGCTATGCCGTGCTGATCGTGCCGGCGGTGGCGTTGGCCCTGCCGCGCGGAGAATGGCGGCCGGTACGTCTGGCACAGGGACTCGTCTTTGCCACGGCGGGGCTGGCCGTGATCTATGGCGTGTTGGATGCAGGCCTGGGCTACAGCCTGCCGGCAGCGATGTCGGCGTCGCTGGCGGCGCAGAAGGAGATCATGGTCAGGGAGCATCGGCCCTATCTGAGTTGGCTGTGGCTGAACCCGTACTCGTGGGCAGTCTTCGCGGGGCCGGGGTTGCTGTTGATGGCGATCGCCTCGTGGTTCGTGAAGGGGCTGCGGACGGGAGGCCTAGAGCGATTGGCGCAGGGAGTGGCCGTGACCCTGGTGCTGCTCACGCTAGCGGGGACGACACGGGGGGAGGTGGAGCGGATCTGGGTGTTTCTGATGCCGATAGCGGCGCTGCCCGCGGCGTGGCTGCTGGAGCGGATGCCGAAGCCTGTGGCCCTGTGGGCGACTACGCTCGTGGTGCTCTCCCAGGTGGGGCTGGCCCTAGCTCTCCACGCCACATTTGACCTGGTCAAGCCGTACTAAGGGAAAATGGTGTCAGAGACTAATTATCGCGGCGGTAAGTAGTGTCTGACACCTTTCTCCCCAGGATCACATCTCCTGTGAAGACGTAGAGTAGACCCAGCGCGGCCAAGGCCGCCCCGAAAAGGAGGCGAATACCGTCGGAGGCAAACAGGCCTTCTGACTGAGGGCTGAGCAGACCCTCGACCAGCGCCGCGGGGAGGAGAAGCATTGCTGCGCCCAGCGCCAGGCGCAGAGCGGGGCGAGCGGCGCGGCGCATAGCCTCGGCCCGGGTCAAGTCACCGGGCGCCAGGACCGCCCAGCCGAGTACAAAGCCGCCGCCGGCGGCGATCGTGAAAGCGCACAGTTCGAGAAAGCCGTGAGGGGCCACTACAGCGGAAAGGCTCCCCAGAGTACCGTGGGCGCGGCCGATTCCTAGAAACACCCCAATCATGGCGCCGTTCACGAAGAGCACAGCCAGAGTGCCCAGCCCGGCGGTAAGCCCCAGCGCGAAGGCGCCGAAGGCAGCTTTGACGTTGTTGCCCAGGATAAAGCCGGAAAGGTTGCCGCCGCCGGCGAAGGAGGCAGCTGGGGCAAAGTACTCGCCGGCCGGGCGGCGACTCTGGGCGAAGCTGCGGGCCTGAGCTGCGGCACCCGGAGAGAGGTGATCGGCCCACCGCTCATCGGTGGCGACCAGGCCATAGGCCAGCAAGCCGAAGAGCAGGAAGAGCGCGGCCGCCAGGCCTATGGGTGCCAAGTAAGCGCGGCAACTCTGGGGAATTTCCTCCGCGAAGAACGAACTCAACCGCGTGCGAGGCTGAGTGCTGCGGCCGTAGATGCTGCTGTGGGCACGGGCGACCAGGGCGTTGAGGTACGCCACTAGGTCAGGGTCACGAGCACGGGTGCGCTCGCGAGCCAGCGCGGCGGCGGCTTGCCGGTAGAGACGACCGAGCTTCTCCAGTTCGGCCACCTGTAGTGAGGGCAGGCCGTGCTCCTCCACCCGGCGGACGAGGGCAGCAAGAAGTTCCCAGTTAGGCAGTTCGGTAGGAGGCATCAGAAGGTGCGCAGCAGCTCTGGTGCAGCCTGAACTCCCATGCGCCCATGACCACTGACCCCGATGCCATCGTGATTGAGACCCCCGAGCACGTGCAACTCAGCTACGAGCTGGCCGGACTGGGATCACGTTTCGTGGCGTTGCTCCTGGACGCCGGGCTGCAGTTTGTTGTCCTGTCGGTGCTGATAGGAATTGTCCTCCGGATGGCCGTATACCTGCAAACCCCTCGCACGGGCCTGTTCGTGTTTGTGTTGCTTTCTTGCTCGGCGCTGCTGTCTATCGCCTACTTCGTGGCGCTGGAAGTAGCCTGGCGGGGGCAGAGCGTAGGCAAGCGGCTAACGGGTCTGCGAGTTATCCGGGCGGGCGGAGGAACGGTGGGCTTCAGCGAGGCAGCGGTGCGCAATCTGCTCCGCTTGATTGACTGGCTGCCAGCGCTGTACGTGGTGGGCGCAGTGTTCATCTTCTTCAGCCGGCACTGCCAGCGGCTGGGGGACTTTGCGGCAGGCACGCTGGTCGTCCGGGAGCGGTTCGCGCCCCCACCCCGATCGGGCGGGGGGAACGTAGGTGCCCAGGAGGACCGTCTGCGGGCGCTGGTATCGCCGCAAGAGAGGGCCATGCTGGAGCGGTTCATGGAGCGCCGGCACGAGCTGGCGCCGCAGGCACGCTACCGGCTGGCGGAGCAACTGGCAGCGCGCCTGCGGCAGTACGAACCACAGGAGTGGGCGGGGCGGGGGCCGGAGCAGGTGCTGGAGGAAGCGTGGAGGCGAGTGCGGGAGTAACGAGGCTTCACGCCCCTGCCCCTTTTCCCTGCGCGAGAACCTCGGTCCGGCCCCGACCACAACTGCCCTTACTCCACTACCGTGTCCTTGTGGCGCTCGGTCAGCTGGGTGAACTCGCCGGTGATCATGTAGGCGGCGCGTTCGGCGATGTTGACCACATGATCGGCAATGCGCTCGAGGTAGCGCGCCACCAGCAGCAGTTGCACGGCTTGGGACACTATCTCGGCGCGCTGGGCCATGAGGTCGGTCAGCTCCTGCAGCAGCGTCTTCCACAGATCGTCCACCTCATCATCTTGCGCCGCCACCTGATCTACTCGCGGCAAGTCCTCGTGCACGAGAGCCTGCAGGGCGGTGCGGAGCATGTCGGCCACGATCTGGGCCATGCGGGGGATGTCCACCAGCGGCTTGAAATACTCGGTGCGGCTGAGGGTGAGGGCTGCGCGAGCGATGTCCACGCAGTAGTCCCCGATGCGCTCGACGTCGGCGATGACCTTCATGACGGTACCGATGGTGCGCAGGTCACGGGACATGGGCTGCTGCAGGGCGAGCAGCCGCATGCAGTGCTGCTCAATCTCAATGTCCAGGGCGTCGGTCAGATCATCGTCGAGGATCACCTGACGGGCAAGATTAACATCATGGGCGCTCAGGGCCCGCATGGCACGGTCTAGCATCCCCTCCACGAAGGCGCCCATCTTGAGCAGGTCCTGCTTCAGACCGGCCAGTTCTTCCTCAAAGGCGTGTCGGGTCCGCAGCATCCCTGTTCCTCCTAGCCGAACCGCCCCCGGATGTAGTCGTCAGTACGCGAGTCCGTGGGATTTTCGAAGATTTTCTCCGTCCTGTCAAACTCAATCAGTTCCCCCAGCAGGAAGAAGCCGGTGTGCTCGGAGACGCGGGAGGCCTGGTACATGTTGTGGGTGACGATGACGATGGTGTAGCGCTCCTTCAACTCTAACATCAGCTCCTCGATGTGGAAGGTGGCGGTGGGGTCCAGAGCGCTGCAGGGCTCGTCCATAAGCAGCACTTCCGGCTCGACGGCCAGGGCCCGGGCGATGCACATGCGCTGCTGCTGGCCGCCGGAAAGCGCGGTGGCCATCTGGCGGAGCTTGTCCTTAACCTCGTCCCACAAGGCGGCAGCGCGCAGCGAGCGCTCGACGATTTCCTCGAGCCGGGCGTGATCGCGCAAACCTTGCAGGCGCGGACCGTAGGCGATGTTGTCGAAGACGGACATGGGGAAGGGATTGGGAGCCTGAAAGACCATGCCGACGCGGCGCCGGAGGTCCACCACGTCGGTCTCGGGGGTGTTGATGTCCTCTCCTTCAAGCAGGACCTGGCCGAGCACGCGAGCGCCCTCGATGAGGTCGTTCATGCGATTGAGGCAGCGCAGGTACGAGGACTTGCCGCAGCCGGAAGGGCCGATGAGGGCCGTGATACGACGCGCCGGGAAGGCGGCGCTGATGCTCTTGAGGGCATGGAATCGGCCGTAGTACATCTCCAGGCCGACGGTTTCGATGGCGATTGGGCCGGGAGGTCGGTGGACGGGAAGCGAAGTCAGCGCTGCTTCGTTGGACAAGCAGATCACCACCTGCGGGCGCGGCGCAGGCGCGCCCGAAGCACAATAGCCACGAGATTCAGGCCGAGAACGACGATAACCAGGACCAGAGCCGAGCCCCACTTGCGCTCGGGCGGGACGTTGGGGACCTCGGTGGCCATGACGTAGATCTGGTAGGGCAAAGCCAGGACCGGTTCCTTGAGCGAGGTCGGGAAGGGCCGGGTGAGCGCGTAGAAGGCAGCGGTGAAGAGAATGGGAGCGGTCTCGCCGGCGGCGCGGCCAATGGCCAGGATGAGGCCGGTCAGGATGCCGGGGAGAGCGTTGGGTAGCACCACCCGGGAGACGGTCTGCAGACGGGTGGCCCCCAGGGCGAGAGAGCCCTCCCGCAAGCCCCGAGGAATCTGGCGCAGGGCCTCCTCGGAGGCCGAAATCACCAACGGCAGGACCAGCAGGGCGAGGGTACAGGCCCCGGCCAGTAGGCTGCGTCCGAAGTGCAGCAGCATAACGAACAGCGCCAGGCCGAACAGGCCGTAGACCACCGAAGGCACTCCGGCGAGATTGACGATGGCCAGGCGGATGAGGCGCACTACCGGGCCGGGGCGGGCGTATTCGCTGAGGTACAGAGCAGCCATGACCCCGAGGGGGGCGGCAATCAGAGAGGTAAGCGCCACCAGGAGTACCGTGCCGACGATGGAGGGCAGCAGCCCGCCCTGCACGGAGGTGAGATATGTCCAGGTCAGGGCGCGACCACCTTTGGCGACCATGATGCCGAGAACCAGGAGCACGGGGAAAATAGTGACGGCACCGGCCAGCCACAACAGGAGGTAGGCGAGTTGCTCGGTGAGACGGGCGCGGCGCAGGTTGGATCGAGACCTGCGGCGCGCGGGGGCCAGCGGTTGTTCAGCAGTGGCGCTCATGCCCTCACCCCCGGCATGCGGCGGATGACCAGGTCGGAGACGATGTTGACGGTCAGGGTGATGAGCAGCAGGATCAGGCCGATCATGAACAGGGCGTGGTAGTGGGGCGTGTCATAGGCGGTTTCGCCCATCTCCGCGGCGATGGTAGCGGTCATGGTGCGCAGCGGACGGAGGAAACCGAGCAGCCCGCGGGGGATGACCGGAGAGTTGCCGGTGACCATCAGCACGGTCATCGTCTCGCCAATGGCCCGGCCCAGCCCTAGCAGGACGGCGGCCGTGAGCCCGGAGCGCGCGGCAGGGACGGTGACGCGGTAGATGGTCTGCCAGCCGGTGGCGCCCAGGGCCAGCGAGTTCTCCCGGTAGGCCCGGGGCACGGCCCGCAGGGCATCCTCTGAGACAGAGACGATGGTGGGAATGGCCATGAAGGCGAGGATGAGCGCGCCGACCCCGGCGAACTGCCCCAGGGGCAGGCGCAGGACCTGGGCGAGCCAGGGACCCACCAAGAGCAGGCCAAGGAAACCGAAGACGACCGAGGGAATGGCCGCGAGCAACTCGACCAGAGGCTTGAGAATCTCGCGTACCCGGGGCGGAGCGACCTCCGAGATGAAGACGGCACAGGCCAGCCCCAGAGGAACGGCCAGGACCATGGCGCCGACGGTGACATAGAGCGAGCCGAGTAGCAGGGGCAGCAGGCCAAACTTGGGCGGCTCAGCCGTGGGCGACCAGCGCGGGCCAGTCAGCACCTCGCCCAGCGATGTGGTCCGGAGCAGAGGCAAGGACTCGCTGAGCAGGAAGAGCAGGATGAGGGCGACGGAGATGACGGCGAGGAAGCCCGCCAGCTGCACGGTGCGCTCGACAAGGGACTCCCAGAGGCGGAGCAGCGGGGCACGAGTTCTGCGGGTAGGCGGATAACGCATTACGCACCAAAAGACCCGAGACCGCCCTGTTAGCACGGCGGCTCTGGGTGGGAGGGCGCCCCCGGCCCGCTCTCCGGGGGGATGAGCAGCGGGTCACGGGGGCTAACCCTACTTCCTATCCGACAGGCACGGGAAGCACGGAAGGGACCACTACGGCTTCTTCGGCAGTGGGGCCGACATGTCGTCGCCGGATAGGGGAATGTAGCCCGCCTCGCGGACGATCTGCTGCCCCGCCGCGCTCAGGCACCAGTCCAGGTAGGTCTTGAGATCGCCAGTCGGCTCCCCGTCGGTGTAGACATAGAGTTGACGCGCGATGGGGTAGGAATGGTCGCGCACGCTCTTTTCGCTGGGCAGGACCGCACTCCCCCCTCCGACCGGGATCACCTTCAGAATCTTGACCGTGTCATTGGTGTACCCCAGGCCGATGTAGCCGATGGCGGTCTTGGTTTGAGCCACGGTCTGCAAGACCGCCTCGTTGGAGGCCTGCTGCAGGGCGGTAGGCGCGTAGTCGCGGTCTTTCGCCTTGCCGTGCAACTGAACCGCCATCTCCTTGAAAGACTCGTAGGTCCCGGAAGAGGAGTCGCGGGCCACCACCTGGATTTCGCCCAGGTCCTGAATCCCTACCGCGCTCCAGTCCTTGATAGTGCCGGCATAGATCTCCGACAGCTTCTCCAAGGCAATCTGACTCAGAGGATTGCTCCGGTTCACGATCACGGCGATGGCGTCGTAGGCGATGGGAGTTTCTTTGGGGTTGACTCCAGCGGCCCGCGCCTGCTGGACTTCATCGTCCTTGATCCTGCGGGAGGCGTTGGCGAGGTTGCAGGTCTTGTTGATGAGCGCCTTGAGGCCGGTGCCGGTACCACCCCCGGAGACGGCGATGGTGATCTCCGGGTGCTCTTTGTTGAAGGCCTCCTGCCACCTCTGCGCGATGGGCAGGACGGTGGTGGAGCCGGTCTGGGTGATCTGCGCCGTGCCGCCGGTAGCGGGCGGCGGAGGCGGAGGCCCGGCGACCGGTCCGGGTGGGTTGGCCGCGGGCTTGGAGGGACAGCCGCTGAGAGCCAGCATGGCGAGGGCCAGGGCTGCCACCAGCAGGGCCAGGGTGAGAAGACGAACTGCGGTGCGCATAGTCATGCTCCTTTCGACTTATGGCAGGGCGGGACCTGCCGGGACTTACTTGCCGCCGTACTTGACCTGGTACTGCAGGCCCCAGTTGTTGTAGGAGCCGCCCTTGAGATCGTCGTAGCGCTCCCACTGCAGGGTGAACCGCTCCTGCTTGTCCTGATCGTAGGCGACGCCCAGAGTATGGCGCCGGTAGGTCTGGTGCCCGGCGATGCCGTCATCGAAAACATCATGACGGTAGAAGGGCATGACCCTGTTCAGGCCGGGGGCATACTCGACCTGCGCGTACCAGCCCTTGCTCTCCACACTCAGGATTTCCCCGTCGTAGTATTCCGCCTGCAGATTGAGTCCCCGGGGAGCGTGGTAGCGCACGTGCGCGCCCCAGCAATTCTGGTCGAGGTCACGCCGCTCCCCGCCGACCTCGCGCTGCCGAGAGGCGGAGGTATAGGAGAGACCGGCCACGCCCTGGCGCGGAAGCGGCCACTGTACGCGCCCGGTCCAGGCGTGGTCCTTCTTGTCCTGGTCGCCGTTAGACGCGCGGTCGCCCCACTCGTACATGCCGTTGGAGTAGCCGAAGACAACTTCGGGCTGCCGCCGATCGGGGGGCTTGTACAGGAAGTACAGGCCGTTCTCTCTTTCGCCGGGGAAGAAGCTGGTGGCCGCCTTGCTGCGCTCCAAGGGCAAGCGCTTGCTACTGGAGTACTCCTCCTCGAAACCGAAGGGGATGGTGGTGTAGCCCATGCGGGCCGCCCACTGGCTGTTGAAGGGGTGGCGTACGAAGGCGTCTTTGAGAACCACCCGGCGATTGCGCGGATCCTTGTCGTCCTGGCGGTCGTCGAGCTTGGCCAGGTCAATCTGGATAGTCGCCTCCGTGCCGCGGCTGCTGACGGTGCCGGAGTACTTCAGGCGCGTCCGGCGCAGGTCGAACTCGTTGGGTTTGTCCAGGGCGCTGTCCATGAGGTTGAACCGCGCCTGAGTGTAGCCGCTGAAGACCATCTCGGCGCGAGCGGCGGGAGCCGGAACCAGCGCCAAGGTCGCTGCCGACAGCGCTACCAGTAGTGCGAAGCTGCATAACTTCACGGAAGTTACCTCCTCAGAGTGGGGGGCAGGGCAAAGCGCCCCCGGAGTGCGGTGTGCGGAACCAACAGTAGGATACCGCGGGGAAGTTAAGTGCCGCTTAAGCCATTGTTAAGCCTGGGTTAAGGAATGAGCGAGTCGCGGAGCCCCGGCCCCGTTGTTGACCGGGGGAAGACGCAGCGGGGCCGGGGCGAGGCTGAGCACTAGGGGAGGGGTCGGAGTGGAATGTAGCCCGCGGTCTTGACCAGAGCCTGCCCTTCCGGGCTCAGACACCAGTCCACGTAAGTCTTGATTGCGCCGGTGGGCTCGCCGTCGGTGTACATGTACAGTTGCCGCGCAATCGGGTAGGAGCCGTCTCGGACGGTGGTCTCGGAGGGGAATACGGCATGCTTGCCCTCCAGGGGGATTACGCCCAGGACCTTGATCTTGTCGTTGACATAGCCGAGTCCGATGTAGCCGATAGCGGCGGGCACCTGAATGACGGTCTGCAGGACGGACTCATTGGAGGCCTGCTGCAAGGCCTCGGGGGCGTAGTTGCGGGACTTATCGGTGTCGTTCAGGGTGATTACCATAGCCTTGAAGGACTCGAAAGTCCCGGAGGCCGAGTCGCGGGCTACCACCTGGACTTCGCCCAATCCGGCGACGCCGACCTGGTCCCACTTGCGCAAGGTCCCGGTATACAGGTCAGACAGCTGCTGCAGGGAGATCTCCCGCAGCGGGTTGGCCGGATTGACGATGACGGCAATGCCGTCGTAGGCTATGGGAATCTCGTGCGGTTGCACGCCCCGGGCTTGGGCGGCCTGGATCTCCTCCGGCTTGATGGGGCGGGAGGCATTGGCGATGTTGCAGGTACGGGCAGCGAGCTGAGCGATACCGGTACCGGAGCCTCCGCCAGAAACGGCGATGGTGATTTCTGGGTGCAGCTTGTTGAAGGCTTCCTGCCACTTGTTGGCGATGGGGAGCACGGTAGTCGAGCCGAACTGCTTGAGCTGAGCGCCGCCGCCGTCTGCGATGATTGCCGGGGGTTGCGCGAGGTCAGCGCTGCCCAAGGGCTGTTCGCCCAGGCAGCCGGTGAGCAGCGCGGTGACCATGACGGCGATGACCAGCAGGGCGGTTGTAATCAGAGAGGCATTGTCGTTCATGGGTAGCTCACTTTCAGGAGTGGCCGGAACCGGGGAAGGTACCCCCGGTTCCGGCGTTGGTCCCGCACCGCTCGCACACGGAAGGAGGGGTGGGAGCGGGCGGCACACGGCAGGCTAGCCGACGGGACCACTCCCATCCGGCCGCTGCACGTACGGCATGCCGGGGCAGGACCAGGCGCGCTTGCCCCACATGAACGCGCTGGGATTGAGCGTACTCGCCAGGTTCTGCCACTTGGTATGGCCGTCGGCGAAGACGTAGTTGGAGCCGCCGTTGTGGCGGACCGGGTCAATGTAGGCGATGTGGTGCTGACCCATGGCGTTGGTCGCTTGCGCGGCATTGATGGCCGCCTGGGCTCGGGCCAGGTCAAGCGCCACTACACCAGTGCCCATGACGTAAGACTCGCCGTCGAAGACACCGCCTCCGGCCAGCATCACGCCGCTGGTGGGCCGGTGCGACTTGATGGCGTCGCCACCGGTGGGCGAGGTGTCGAGCAGTGCATTGATGACCGAGGTGTACTCCGCCATGACGATGGTCTCGGCGGGTGCGTCCACCACACTCAGGGAGACTACCTGCTGCGGGACGCTGGCGTACTTGAGCCGGGGCAGCAGCAGTTCATTGGCGCAGTAGCTGATGCGCGGCACTTGGACGTCGTTAACCCCGGGCTTGAGCGAAACCTGCCCCGCAGGCGGGTTTACCGGCGGGGTGGTGAAGCAGGTCGGGGCAAAGCCCTTAATAGGGTCGCTCGGGCAGACCCAGATCTGGTTGTTCTTGACGTAGGGGTTGACCATCCCGCTCCAGTGCACGTAGCCGTTGGCGCTGGTAGCACCGTTGACGTAGTAGTAGGCGGACGGGAGGGTGTTGTCGTTGTCCGCGGCATACATCATCAGCGCCAGCCCGATCTGTTTCTGGTTGTTCAGACACGAAGTCTGCTCTGCCTTGGCGCGAGCCCGAGCGAAGACCGGGAACAGTATGGCCGCCAGGATCGCAATTATCGCGATGACGACCAGCAGTTCGATCAGCGTGAAGCCGTGTCGGTGGGTTGCGTACGACATGAGTTGTGTGCCTCCTATGGATGTGGGCGGGCGGCAGCAGCCGCGTCTCGCCAGTAGTCTGGAGCAGGTGGCGGGTGGGCCCCTGCCAGTGAAGAGTATACCGGGGACGGGTTAAGGGGAGATTGGGGACGGGTTAAGAGACGGTGGCGGAACAGTTAAGCGTTGGTTAAGGCCGAGAAGGGGAGGAATCTTCCGGGGAAGCGGACCCGCTGTAGGGAAAGAAGACGGTGAAAGTGGAGCCCTGGCCGACGGTGCTGTCAACAGAGACGGCGCCGCCGTGCGCTTCGGCCAGGTGCTTGACGATGGAGAGGCCCAGACCGGTGCCGCCAGTGGCGCGGTCACGGGCTTTGTCCACGCGGTAAAAGCGCTCGAAGAGACGGGGCAGGTGCTCAGCAGGGATGCCCGCGCCGGTGTCGGTCACGGCGATCTCGTAGCCGCCGGGTACAGCGCGGCCCACCGCGGTGACCTGCCCCCCGGCGGGCGTGTACTTGAGAGCGTTGTCTAGCAGGTTCAGCAGAATGGTGTGCAGGCCGGAAGGATCGGCGAAGACGCAGTCGTCCCCGTCGGTCACGGCGCGCAGGGTCACCCCGCGAACGGAGGCCAGCGGCTGCAGACGAGCCACCACCTCGGCCAGGGCGGGTGCCACCGGCAACGGCTGAACCTGCAGCAGTTCCGCGCCGCGCTCCACACGGGTGAGGGTGAGCATATCATCCAGCAAGCGGGTGAGGCGATCGGCCTCCTGCATGATCTGGGCGGCGAAGCGGGGGCCCTTGTCGAGATCGCGCAGGGCACCGCCTTCCAGGACCTCGGCGAGAGCGCGGATCGCGGCCGCCGGCGTGCGCAACTCGTGGGAGGCGTTGGCGACGAAATCGCGGCGCACCTGGTCGGCGCGTTGCAGCTCAGTGAGGTCGCGGAGCAGGGCGATAGCCCCTAGGACGCGACCCTGGTCATCGGCAAGCGGGGTGACCACCGCGTACAGCGAGCGAGGCTGGGGACGGACCAGTGCGATCTCGCCGTGCTGGGCAGCGTTCTGCTCAACAGCCCGCGTGAGGAGAGCGCTCAGCTCGTAGTTCAGAGTCACTTCTTGCACATGCCGGCCCGCCGCCCAGTCACGATCGAGGTCAAACATCGCGGCAAAGACCCGGTTCAGCAGGCTGACGTGGCCGTCCGTGTCCACTACCACTACGGCGTCACTCATCTGCTCGAGTAGGGCGGCGTAATACTGGGCCTCGCGTCGTGATTTCTCCAGAAGATCGGAGAGGCGTTGCAGAGCGGAGTTAAAGACCTCATCCAGGACTCCCAGTTCGCCGAAAGCGGGTCCTTGCACGCGAGCGGTGAGATCGCCACGGGCCACCCGCCGAGCGACGTTGACCAGTCTCTCCACAGGGCGAGCCAGGGCCTCAGCGAGGCGGACACTGACCAGAGCGATAGCCAGGACGGCAAGAACGAAGGCTAGGAACAAGGCGCGGCGGAGTTCGCGCGAGGCCTGCTCCGCCACCGTCAAAGGCACCGCCAGGCGCACGAGATCCTGGGCAGGGAAGGCGCCGGCCGGGAGGGCCACATAGAGCATGTGCAGGCGCAACGTACGGCTGTAGCGGACGGCGCTGCCTTCACCGGCAGCCAGGGCCTGGTGGCGCTCCGGGCGGTCGGCGTGGCTTTCCATTACCGCGGGGTCGGAGCGGCTATCGGCCAGGACCTTTCCCTCGGAGTCAATCAGCGTGATCCGCGCCTGGATTTCGCTATCCAACTGCCGCACCTGCCGCTGCAGTTCCGGACTGGAGGTCCAGGCGGCGGGAGGCAGCAGGCGCAGCACCAGCCGGGCCTCGGCGACCAGCCGGCGGCGGTTGCTCTCGGCGTCGTGCTGCAGGAAGGTATGGTCGAGGTACAGCCCCAGCAGAGCAAAGACGATCGCTGCCAGCACGGTGAAAGATAGAGCGAGGCGGCCGCGAAAGGTGAGTCTCATGGGCCCTCCGCGAACTTGTAGCCCACTCCGCGCACGGTGAGCAGCCGGCGGGGGGCCGCAGGATCAGTTTCGATCTTCGTGCGCAGCCAGCGGACGTGGACATCCACAGTGCGTTCGTCCAGGTACGCCTCCTGGCCCCAGACCGCCTGGAGGATCTCTTCGCGGGTGCGCACCCGGCCGCGATGACGGAGCAGGTAGGCGAGCAGCTCGAACTCCTTGGGGGAGCAGGAGACCGGCTGCTGGTCCACCGTCAGCTCATGGCGAGCCAGGTCCAGGCGGACTCCCGATGCCTCCAGCACCTGCTCCGGCTCAGCCGGGGCGGGTTCGCGCCGACGCAGCACAGCGCGGACGCGGGCGATCAACTCGCGGGTGCTGAAAGGCTTGGTCACGTAGTCGTCGGCGCCCATTTCCAGACCGGCCACACGGTCGGCCTCCTCGGCACGGGCGGTGAGCATGATGATTGGCACGTCACGCTGCCGCCGGAAGGCAGGGAGAAGCTGCCAGCCGCTGAGACCGGGGAGCATCAAGTCGAGGACGATCAGGTCAGGGGCAAAGGACTCGAAGCGGTCCAGGGCCTGGCGCCCGTCGGCGACGGCCTCCACGGTGAAGCCCTCCTGCTCCAGCGAGTAGGTCACCGCGTCGGCCAGGGAGGACTCATCTTCGACCAGCAGGATACGTGCGGGCATGGTAGGGAGTGTACCGGGAGTTGAGTTGCGATTCAAGAGAGGGTGGGAAGGTCCGGCGACAGTGTGGCCGGCTGATCGCTGCGGCGCGGGAGGCGGAAGACGACGCGCAGACCTGGTCCGCGCTTGGTTTCGGTCCCAATCTCCCCGCCGTGGGCCTGCACAATCACCTGCGCTAGGTACAAACCCAGCCCCAGACCGCCAGAGAGGCGGGTGGCGTCAGTTTCCCCCTGATAGAAGAGGTTAAAGATGCGGCCCTGGTCGGCGGGACTCAGGCCGGGGCCCTCATCTTCGACGGCACCCCAGACCCACTGCTCGTCACCGCCGACACTGACGACGATGGCGGTACCGGCCGGGGAGAACTTGAGGGCGTTGCGCACCAGCACGCCAAAGACTTGCCGCAGTTGAGCTCGATCCGCCTCCACCAGGAGCGGACCTTCGGGGGCCTGCAGCGACCAGCGGTATTCATCATTCTCAGCCGAGAAATCCGAGAGTACCTCGCGGGCCAGGCTTACCAGGTCGAAGGGGGCAGGGTTGACAGGGAGAGGTTCGCCGTTCTTCAGGCGGGCGCTGAGCAGGAGATCCTCCACCAGGCGAGTGAGCACCTGGGCGTGGCGCATAATCAGTTCGAGGGACTGCGTCTGCGCCTCGGTCAGCTCCTGCGGGCGGGCCAACAGGGCGGCGACCAGGCCCATGATGGTGGTGACCGGATGGCGAAGTTGGTCGGAAACCATGGCTAGGAAGCGGGTCTGCAAGTCATGTAGCCGATGCTCCGCCACGGCGCGCCGGGCGGCGCTCCGCCGGTCCGCTTCTGCGACCAGCCGCAGCACCTGGTCCCGCTGCGCTCCCGCATAGGCAGCCGCCAGGTCATTCCAGAGGTGGCCCCGAGGGTCTTGGGGTTTGCGGGAGAAGACCGCTTGAGGACCAAAGCCCTGCGGAGCCTTGACGCGCAGGAAGCCGGCCGCCGTCAACTCGCGGGCGGCGGTGTCCACCTCTACGGGATCGCGTCCCAGCCGCACGGTGAGACCGGCAAGATCCTCAACCGCATGAGGATTGGCAACGAAGTAGGCCACCAACTCGAGTTTAGTGTGCGAGTCCACCGCCTCTGTGATCAGCGCAAGTAGTTCATCGGTCATGGGACTGCCCCTACGGGGGGAAGCTATCGGAGGTGGCAGACGACGGAGTGGTCGTGGACTCGTCCACCTTCCAACGGCGGTGTAGCCATAGCCACTGCTCGGGCTGAGCGCGAATCTGGGCCTCGATGACCTGGTTGACAAGGATTGTGTTGGCGCGGACGTCGGCCTCGCGGTCGCCACTATTAGCGAGGTTTAGGGGCGGGTAGAAGGTAGCGTCAAAGCCGCCGTCAGTCCTGCGTACACAAAAACCGGGCACGACCGGGGCTCCGGTACGAGCGGCCAGGGTGGCAACTCCCACCGCCGTGGCCGCAGGCCGACCTAGGAAATCCACAATGATGTAGTTGTCGGCCGCGTGCTGATCGGGCAGGATGCCCAGGATGCGGTTGGCGCGCAGCGCCCGGAGCATAGCGCGGGCGTCGTCGCGGTCGAGGACCTCGGTGCCCTGACTCTCGCGAGCGCGATTGACCAGGGAGGCGGTCAGCCGCTCCTGGGAGTCGCGAGCGATGACGGTGAGGGGCAGGTTGTACGCCCCTAGCATAGCGCCCATCAGTTCCCAGTTGCCGAAGTGGGCAGTGACCAGGATCACGCCCCGGCCTTGAGCCAGCGCCGCTTGCAGGTGCTCCAAACCTCGGGGCTGCACCAGGGCGCGTATCTGCTCTGCGCTCAGATACGGACACTTAAGCAGTTCCACCATGGTGCGGCAGATGCCCCGGGTGACTGCGGCCACCAGCGCGCGGTACTGGCGATCGGTGTAGCGGTCGCCGAAGACGCGCCGCATGTTGTCCATGGCGATCCGCCGACGGGAAGGAGCGAGCACGCCGATCAACCAGGCCACCGCGTCTGCCAAACGGCGCAGCGCCCCCAGAGGCAGTAGCCGGACCAGAACAGCAAACAGGGCGGACGAGGTCCGGGTCAGGACCCGCTCGAGGGCGCGGCGCAGCTTAGACTTGGGGCGGCGTTGCATGGAAGTGTTCGCGCAGGCGCGAGGAGTACCGCGTTCGTTGGCCCCAATCTTGCGCTTCCGCCTCGCGTACCTCTGTGACAGAAGCACGCGGCCTGCGTCAGCCCTTCGGCTCCAGGGGGGGCGTCTCCTCTCTCTCCGGCGGGGGCCACTGACTTGCGGTCGTCCCCACGCTCTGCACAATCTTGTTCAACAGCGCCTCGACCTGGTCCTGCCCCCCGAGGACCTCGAGTTCGCACTGCGCTACCCAAAAAGGCACGGAAGTGTCAGCGGGGAGCTTGACGGCATCCTTCTGCGTGGTGATCACCAGCTCGGTCCCGTGCCGACGGGCCTCGGCCGCGAGGGCGGAGAGGTCGGCGGGGGTATAGCGATGGTGGTCCGGGTATCGGCAAGGCAGGACCTCAGCGCCGACTTGCTGCAAGGAGCGCTCGAAAGAAGCTGGGTTGCCTAGACCCGATACAGCCAGCACGCGCCGCCCGGCGAGTGCTTCGGGTGGCTCGCGCTCCCCGGCAGGGCCCAGCAGGGCGCTGAGCCGGTGACGAGTCAGTACCGGAGCTGCCGGGGGGCCATGGCGGCGAGCCAGAACCTGCAGACGAGTCAGATTCTCGGGCGAAGCCTCATCGGTGTGAGTGAGCCAGACTTGACTTGCGCGGCGCAGGTGACTCCAGGGCTCCCGCAGGTAGCCTGCCGGGAAGACGCGTTCGCCGCAACTCGTCCGGGCCGCATCGAGCAGCACCACGTCAGCCAGGCGCGCCATGCGAAAGTACTGGAAGCCGTCGTCAAGCAGCGCGACCTGAGCAGCGGTGTTCTCTCGCAGCAAGCGCAGGGCCTGCTCGCGGCGCTTGCCTACAGCGAGAGGTACACCCGGCAGAAGCGTAGCGAGCATGGTCGGTTCGTCTCCCGCTTCCGCCGGGTCTACCAGTAGGTTCTGCCCGGCGGTGACGAGGGCCACGGGCTCCGCGGAACGCCGACCGTAGCCGCGCGTCACCACTGCGGGCACCAGCCCCCGGTCTTGCAGACGGCGCGCCAGGTAGGCGACCGTGGTGGACTTCCCGGTACCACCCAAGGAGAGGTTGCCGACGCTGACCACCGGCAGTGCGGGGATGCTGCGGGCCTTCAGCCGCAATTCGTAGACTGCCAGATTCGCCTTCAGCCCCACCAGATAGGGGAGCGCGGCCGCAGACAGGGCTAGGCGGATCAGGGACGGGCCGGAGCCCGGCGGCTGTTCCTCGACCAGGCGCTGCCAGCGTCCGCTAAGTGAAACAGTGCTCCGGGCCGGCAGCGGTTCGCTCATACCGTCTCCAACAAGGGCAGGATTCTCTCCACCATGGCGCGAGAGGCCCCGGCGTTGCGGGCCAGCAGGCTGTAAGCCCGCGCCGCCAGCAGATCGCAGTCGGCCTCCGAGGTGAACAGCCGTCGCGCTGTCTCAGTCAGTCCGGCGGCATCACTTACCTGCAGTGCCGCCTCCGCGTGCAGGGCCAAATCGGTGAGGTCACGGCAATTCTGCATGTACGGCCCAAAGATCACCGGCTTGCCCTGGGCCATAGCCTGTAGGAAATTGTGCCCGCCTACGGGGACCAGACTGCCACCCATGAACACCACCGTAGCGATGGAGTAAACCCGGGTGAGTTCGCCGATGGTGTCCAGCAAGGCCACTTGCACCCGCGCATCACCCGTGGTGGACAGACTGTCCTCCGGCGGGCGGCTGCGCCGGCGGCAGGCATAGCCGAAACTGGTAATCAGCGCCTCTACGGCCTCTCCCCGCTCGGGATGACGCGGTGCAAGCAACAGGCCTAAATCTGGGAGTTCAGCGCGAAGCGTGTGATAGCAGTGCAACACCATCTCTTCTTCGCGGGGATGGGTGCTGGCCGCCAACAGAATGGGCTGCTCCTGAGTGAAGCCCAGATCCTGGCGCCACTTAGCCGCTTCCTCGGCCGGTACCGCGGGGAAGTCTTCGTCGAACTTCGAGTTGCCCAGCACGACGACGCGCTCCGGGTCTGCGCCCAGAGCGAGAAAGCGATCCCGATCCAGATCGGACTGCACACAGAGCAGGTCGAACTTGCGCAGGACCCAGGCAAAAAGAGAACGGGCCAGGCGGTAGCGCGGGAAGGCGCGGTCCGAGAGGCGGCCGTTAACCAGACAAGTACGCACGCCGCGCTCCTCGGCGGTGGCCAGAAGATGCGGCCAGAGTTCGGTCTCGGCGACCACGATCAGGTGGGGCTGCAGCAGGCTGAGCACGCGCTCCGAGATGCCGGGGAAATCCAGAGGAAGGTAGAAGAGGCCGTCCAGTTCCAGACCTTTGCGCTGGGCGAGGGCGCGCCCGGTGGGAGTCACGGTGGACAGGACTAGCCGCAGGTGCGGTTCCGCCTGGCGCAGATGATGCACAATCGGCTCGACTGCCGCCACCTCCCCGGCAGAGACGGCGTGCACCCAGACGACGGGTTCCTCCGCCCGGCCCAGCTCCTCCAGCGACTTGGGCAAGAAGCCAAAACGCTCCGCTAGGCCCTGCCGAGACTTACCCCGGATCACCATCCGCCAGAGCAGGTAAAGCAGCCCCAGAGGAGAGAGAATGATCAGCAGCAGGTCGTAAGCGAGCTTGCGCCAGTCGGCGGCGGGAGCACGGACGGCGGTATGGGCTGAGTCTCGCGGCATGATGGGTTCTTTCTGCGCCGGGACAGGGACGACGCGATGGGAGCAGCGACCGACGTTGACTACGGGACTGGAGCCGCGGGGACTTCCCGAGTCCGGTCCTCGGCCAGCCGGGACTGGTACAGCGTCCAGTACAACCCCCCGCGCGCCATCAGCTCCTCGTGCGTGCCCTCCTCCACGATACGGCCGTCGTTGACGACCAAGATGCGGTCGGCGTCACGGATAGTGGACAGGCGATGGGCGATGATCAACGCCGTGCGCCCCTGCAGAAGGGTGCGGACCGCTTGGTGCACCATCTGTTCGGAGGTTTGATCCAACGAGGAGGTAGCCTCATCGAGGATGAGTATGCGTGGGTTGCGGAGCAGGGCGCGGGCGATGGCGATGCGTTGCTGCTGGCCGCCGGAGAGCTTGACGCCACGTTCTCCTACCTGTGTATTGTAGCCCTCCGGCAACGCCTCGATAAAGTCGGCCGCATTGGCGGCCTGGGCCGCCGCTCGAATCTCCTCTTCAGTCGCCGCTGGGCGGGCGAAGGCGATATTCTCCCCGATAGTACCGGCGAAGAGCAGCGTCTCCTGCGGTACGAATCCCATGAACGAGCGCAGTGATTCCTGCTTAAGGTCGCGAACGTCGTGGCCGTCCACCAGCACCCGACCGGCCTGGGGGTCGTACAGGCGCGGGACCAGGGCGGCCACTGTCGTTTTCCCGGCGCCGCTGGGACCGACCAGGGCGACTTTCTCGCCGGGACGGATATGCAGAGTGACATTGCTAAGCACTCCGCGGCCAGGCTCGTAAGCAAAGGAGACGTCCTCAAAACGGATGTCGCCGGCGAGGTCCGACAGGCATCGTGCGTCCGGGCGGTCCTGGACTTCGGGAACCTCGCGAAGCAGATCCAGGGTGCGCAGGGCGGAGGCCTCGCCGCGCGCCAAGGCCATGACCACCCGCGCTAGGCGGTTGATCTCGTTGCCGGCCATGACCATGGCGATGATGAACACAGTCATCTCGCTGGGGGTGATGTGGCCGGCGATGATTTCATAGGCACCGAAATAGAGCACACCGCAGAGCGCCAGGCCGGTAAAGAAGCCCACTACCGCCGAGTTGAGGGCCCGGGTACGGGAACCGCGCATTTCAGCCCGGTAGACCTCGCGGGCCTGGTGGTCAAAGCGGCGGACGACGACGCTCTCCAAGCCAAAAATCTTGATAACACGGGTCATGGCGAAGGCCTCGCTTACGTGCGCAGTGAGGTCGGCCAAGCGGCTTTGAACCTGGTGAGAGTAGCGACGCAGGCGGGCCCCGAGTTGCTGGGTGAGCAGGACTACAGCGGGGCCGATAACCGCCATCACCAGGGTGAGCCGCCAGTCCAGGTAGACCATGTAGCCGATCACGCCCAAGGCAGTGAGTGGCGCCACCACTAGTTCGCTCAGACCCGGTCCCAGGACCCCCTGCAGCACGGCGGTGTCGTTGTTCACACGCGAAACCAACTCGCCAGCGCGGCGGTTTTCGTAGAAGCGCAAAGAGAGGCTCTGGAGGTGATGGAAGACATCGCTACGCAGGGCGAGTAGCACCTTCTGGCCTATCCAATCGCCCATGAAGACGGACCCGGCCTGGGCGAGAGCGGCCCCGACGACTGCCGCCAGCAGGATGCTGAGATAGTAGAGAATCAGGTGGAGTTGGGCGGCGCGGGTGGCCGCGTCGGCGGTGGGCAGGGCCTTGAAGAGTTCCTCGAAGACGCCCTGAGTGCGGGCCACGACTAAGGTGTTGAGCGCAGCCGAGCAGCCCATGAGCAGCAGAGCTGCCACCAGGCCCCTCCAGTAGCGTTTCGCATAGCCGCGTAGTGCCCAGAGGCCTCTCATTATCCGGCCGCCTCGATTTCCGCCAGAGGCAGAGCCAAGTCCTCCAGGTCGGTCTCCCCCTGAGCCAGGCGCCAGATCATCTCTGCGGTACGGTGGGAGGCGCCGGGCGTCCCCAGGCGAGAGCGAACCCGAGCCATGCCAGCGCGCACCTGCGCCTGGCGCCGGGAATCCTGCCACAGGCTCAAGACTTCCTCGCCCAGACGCTGGGGATTGACCTCGGTGTGCAACAGTTCCGGGACGATCTTCTCGCCCAACAGGATGTTGGGCAGGGCGTAAGCGGGCATCCTGGCCAGATAGGTGTAGCGCCACTGCAGCAGCATGCCCAACGTGCCGCGGTAGACGGCAACCGGCAGGCAGTCGGCAGCGACGGCCTCCAAGGTAGCAGTGCCCATGGCGGTGATGACCAAATCCGAAGCCTGTAGGATAGTCGCGCTATCCTCCACTAGCGTCACGCCGGGCGTGCGGCCCGCCCGCTGGTCTACGGGAAAGGGCTTACGCCAGGGCAGGACTGACCAGAGGAAGGACGCCTGAGGGAGGCGCTCCTGCAGCCACTGGACGGTGCGCAGCAGCGGCTCTCCCAGGCAGTTGCGCTCCAGGGAGCGACTTCCCGGCAGGATGCCGATGACGGGACCGTCCGCCGGTAAGCCATGAGCAGCGCGAAAGGCAGGCCGATCGGCGACGGGGTTCAGACGGTCCAGGATAGGATGGCCGACCCAGTAGGCATTGACCCCCGCCTCCCGGAGGAATCGCGCCGAGTGGGCGAAGGGAGTAGCCACGGCGTCGGTGATGGAGGCGAGCCAACGGTAGTCTCCTCGCTCGGGACGCCAGGAGCCGGGCGGGAAGTAGTACAGGATCTTGGCCTCGCGCAGACGGTCGTGAACCCGCCAGGCCCAGCCCATGTTGAAGGCGCCGAAGTCCACCGGCATGACAACGTCAGGCGGATCGCGCCGCAGACCGCGAATGATCACCAGACCTGCGAGCCACAGGTACACGATACGGCTAAGAGCGCCGGTGAAACTGACGGTACCCCAGTTGTCGCTGCGGAAGTGTGAGACCACGCCGGCAGCCCGCATGTGGGGGCCAGTAGCTCCGCGGAGCCGCACTGGATGGTTCTGCTGCAAGCACTGCGCCACCAGGGCAGCGTGCAGATCGCCGGAGGGCTCCCCGGCCACCATGTACACCTGGATCTCTCTGGCCATGCGACAAGCCCGATCGCGCCCGGCGGAGGGCGGTCAGTGGGGATTGGACTGCCTCCCCCGACTCCCTTCGTCAATGCGGCGCATGAAGTCTAGTAGGCGGAGCAGCTCAGGCGGAGGGGCCGTCTCTTCCGCCAGGATACGCTCGGCGGCAGCGCCGATGTTGTAGGGACTGCGAAACAGTAGCCGGTAAGCGCGGCGCAGGGCGTCGCGGGCCGCTTCAGGTACGCCGCGGCGCTCCAGGCCGCGGACGTTGACTCCGCGCGGACGAGCCGGATTACCCTCCACGATCAAGTAGGGCGGAACGTCACGGACGATACGCGAGAGCCCTCCTACCATGGCCATGGTGCCGATAGTTACGAATTGGTGTACCGCAGCCAGCCCCCCGACATTGACGAAGTCCTCCACCACGCAATGCCCGCTGATGGCCACGGAGTTAGCCATCAGCGTGTGGCTGCCCACCACGCTGTTGTGGCCGACATGAGAGTAAGACATGAACAGATTGCTGTCGCCGATGACGGTGGCGCACTCCTCCCCGCTCGCGCGGTGTAGGGTCACATATTCGCGAATCTGGTTGTCGGCGCCAATGCGCAGGTAGGAGCGTTCGCCCTTGAACTTCAGGTCCTGCGGCTCACCGCCCAAGATCGCCCCGCTGTGCACCCGACAGCGGGGGCCGAGACTGGTAAAGGAGCGGATCACCGCAAAGGGAGCGATGTGGCAGCCGTCGCCGACCTGGGTGTCGGCTTCGACCACGGCATAGGCCCCAACAGTGACCTCAGTCCCCAGTTCAGCGCGGGGGTCAATGACGGCGGTAGGATGGATGGTCATGCGGGGAGTTCCTCCCCGCTCGGTGACGGGGGGTTGGCATCATCTACCAGAGCAAAAGAGAAGACTCCTTCGCAGACAACCTCCCCATCAACCCGCGCCACCATCGATACCCGCCCTACGTTACCGCGGATGCGGTCCAGTACCGCCTCCGTGATCAACTGGTCCCCCGGATGCACTGCCCGCCGCCAGCGAACCTTGTCCACTCCGCCGAAATAGGCAAGTTTGCCCTTGTGCTCGGCAGTACAGAGCAGGAAGACGCCGCCCACCTGGGCCATGGCCTCCAACACTAGCACACCGGGCATCACAGGATTGTCCGGCCAGTGCCCGGTGAACTGAGGCTCATTGAAGGTGACGTTCTTCAGCCCCACGGCCCGCTTACCCGGCTCCAGCTCGAGGATGCGGTCCACGAGCAAGAACGGGTACCGGTGGGGCAGGGTGTCGAGAATGCCAGCGATATCCATCTCCATGACGGGGAATAGCTCCTTGCAGGTGAGACTTAGAACATCAGACTCCAAGCCTGAGCGTGAGAGCGACGTACCACGGCTGCCCAGCGCCGAGATTATAACAGAGCGAGGCAAGAGGGGCAAACGAACCCGAGGCCAAACAGCGGTCGGGCAGCCAGCCCAATGAGAGATGGCAGACGTCGTGACAGCGTTGACAAGGGAAAGTTGCTGCCTCTATAATCGGCGCGAGGGAGATGGGTAGGGATTTCGGCAGGAGCAGGACTGATGGATGAGAGTCCCGCCGGATTCGGAGTCGTCGGCCTGGGGGTCTGGGGTGAGAATCACCTCAAGGCCTATGCCGGAGTGCCGGGCTGTCAGGTGATTGGCGTCTGTGATCTGAACGCCGACCTGGCCCGACAGCGGGCGGAGGAGTTCGGAATCCCTTTCTGGACCACGGACTACCGGAAACTGCTGGGGCGGCCCGGACTGCAGGCCGTGAGTGTCGTTACCCCCGACTTTGCCCACTACGAGCTAGCGCTAGCCGCCGTGCAGGCCGGCAAGCACCTGCTGGTTGAGAAGCCACTGACGACTAGCGTGGAACAAGCCGAACACCTGGCGCTGGCCGCGGTGCAGGCCGGCGTAGTGCTGATGGTGGACTTCCACAACCGGTGGAACCCGGCCTTCGCTGAGGTCAGGCGGGCGGTGGAGCAGGGCGAGGTGGGTGAGGTGCAGATGGTCTCGCTACTGCTCAACGACACACTGTGGGTGCCCACGGAAATGCTCTCCTGGGCGGGTCGCAGCACCGTAGCCTGGTTTCTGGCCTCCCATTTGGCGGACCTGGCCCGATGGCTGACTGGCCGGGAGGTAGAGCGCGTCTATGCCGTAGCGCGCTCCCGGGTGCTCAGCGCACGAGGCCTGGATACACCCGATTTCTTCCAGTCGCTGCTCGAGATGCAGGGCGGGGCGGTCGTGCATCTTGAGAATTGCTGGATCATGGCCAACAGCCAGCCCAATCTGTTTGACCTCAAGATGGAGCTGTTCGGATCCGAGGGGAGCCTGTACGTAGATATGGCCACTCATCGGATGTTGCAGAAGTATACTGCCGACGGCGGCAAGTACCCGGATATGGCTGTGGTGCAAGAGGTACAGGGGCGGTGGGGTGGTTTCGGGCTGGAGAGCGTTCGGCATTTTGCGCGCTGCGTACGGGGACAAGAGCAGCCGCTGATCGGCCTGGCCGACGCTGTGGAGAACGTTCGCATCGTAGCCGCGTTGCACGAGTCGGCGGCGAGCGGGCGGCCGGTGACGCTGCGATAGCGGTTCCTCGGTCGATTGAGAAAGGGCGGAAGGCAAGTGGCGAGAAGTCAAGACATCCCCAAGTTTGCGCTCTGCACCATCTCGCATCGGGAGAAGCTGCTCGAGTACGCGCTGGACGTGGCCAGGGAGCTGGGCTTCGATGCCGTCGAACTGTGGGGGCGGGAGCCGCATATCAGTGAGAAGTTTGACGAGAACCGGGTACACGCGGCACGCAAGATGATCGAGGACCGTGGTCTGCAGCTGTGCTGTCTTGGCTCTTACGTAGTCTTCGCTCCGGTGCGTACGCGTACCGAAGAACTGGTAGACTTGGATGACACCCTGCACACCGCCCGATGCCTGCGCGCCCCGCTGGTGCGCGTGTGGGCTTCGGATGTGGGCTCCGCGAAAGCCACCAAGAAGCAGTGGGAGCATACCGTCGCCGAGATTCAGGACGCCTGCGATCGGGCGGCGCGGCTGAATCTCACCCTAGCGGCGGAGATGCACGACGGCACGCTGGCGGATACCGCCGATTCCAGTCTGCGCCTGTTGGAGCAAGTGGACCGGCCCAATTTCAAGCTTAACTTCGAGGTTTCCCATCAGCGGGTGCAGGAGCCACCGCAGGAGCGCCTAAGGCGCGTGCTGGACCACGTCGTGCACTTGCACCTGCGCAACTTCTCGACCTATGCCGGGGAAGACGGCGAGCGGGCTAACTGGGCGCCCATCAGCGACGGAGTCGTGGACTACTACCCGCTGCTGGATGCCCTAGCGGAGCACGGCTACCGGGGCTGTTACGCCCTGGAGTTTGCCAGCCGGGAGGGGAACGGTAAGCGGGAGTCGCTGGCTCAGGATCTGGCCTACCTCAAGTCGCTGTTCAGGCTGATGGGACGGCCAGTATGAAGCGGGCGACCTGGTTCGTCCGGCAGTGGCTGTGGATACCGTTACTGGTTCTCAGCCTGGGCATGATGGGCTGGGGCCTGCATGGCGGCGAGTACAGCATGGTCCGGGGTTGGTTCAATCAGCTGTGCGCGGCCTGCATCGGCTTGACGGGGCGTTAGCCCCGAGCGCTCACCGCGAGTGACACCGCCCGACGCGATCCTCATGATGTCCTCTTCCCAACCTTCCCCCCGACCGACGCGACGCGGCTGGATTCAGGCCCTGTCCACTGTGGTTCTCAATCTCGCCTTCCTGCGCGTCCTGGAGCCGCTCAAGGGTGCGGGAGGCTTCTGTTCGCCCGTGCTCAACTGCTGGGCCTGCCCCGGGGCCTACACCTCCTGCCCTCTCGGCGCTCTGCAACACGCCGCGGGAGAAGCACGCCTGCTGATAGCGACGGGCAGTGGGTGGCTGGCCGCGATCCCCCACTATGTGCTCGGCACGCTGTTCGTCTTCGGTGTCGGGCTGGGGCGGTTCATGTGCGGATGGCTCTGTCCCTTCGGCTGGTTGCAGGACCTGGTGGGACGACTGCGGAGACACAAGCTGCGGCTGCCGGCCTGGGCGGGGTACCTCCGCTATGCCTTCTTGATCGCACTGGTGCTAGTAGTACCTCATTACACCAGCGTGCAGGCGTTCAGCGAACTGTGCCCGCAGGGGGCGCTGCAAGGCGGGATCCTGCAGCCGCTGCTGCACCCCGAGTTGCGGGGTGCCATCGGGACCTGGTGGTACCTCAAGCAGGCCATGCTGGTCGCGTGGTTGGTTGCCTTCGTGTTTTTCCGACGACCGTTCTGTCGGCTGATGTGTCCGCTGGGGGCAATCTTCGGGCTGTTCTATGGAATCAGCGCGCTGCAAGTCCGGCTGGACCCGCGCAAGTGCGTGGACTGCGGCTGGTGTGAGCGCATCTGTCCGGCCGGACTGAACCCTCGCCGGCAGATCGGGAGTCACCTGTGCATCTCCTGTCTGGAATGCCGGGGGTGCCCGCAGGGAGCCATCGCAGCGCTGCCGGTGTGGCGGTGCCAGGACAAAGTGGCGCGGGGAGTGGAGGAGCAGGTGCCGTAGGAGCGGCGGAGTTTGCCGGACTGGCGTTCAGGGTACCCTTGCTCTAAGAGCGCGTCCGGGAACTTCCAACGCTGGTTCCGGCGTCTTACTACATCAGGACAGGGCCGTCGCCCGCTACGCAGGCAAGACGGCCCGGAAGGAACTGCAAGATCGTGAGCCTGTGGTCACGCTCGCCCTCATCTGAGGCTAGGCGGCGCCAGTTTGAGGAGATGGCCCGGGAGCATGAGCCGGCCCTGCTGCGGGCCGCGCTGCGCCTGACCGGCAACCAGGCGGAGGCGGAGGACCTCTGCCAGGAGACGCTGATCAAGGCGTACGTGGCCTTCGAGCACTTCTCGCGGGGCAGCAACTTCCGCGCGTGGACGCTTCGGATTCTGGCCAACACGCATATCAGCCGCTACCGGAGTCGGCAACGCTCGCCGGACACCGTCTCCTGGGAGGACCTGAGCGCCCTTTCGTGCCGGGGGGAGTTCGACCCGCCGGGCGACGAAGAGGGGCCGGAGCAGTGGCTGGTGGAGCAGGAGTTGAGCGAGGAGCTGGCCCCGGCTCTGGCGACCCTGCCGGAGGAGTTCCGCCTGGCGGTAATTCTGTCCGACATTCTGGAGTTGTCATACCGGGAGATCGCGGCCGTCCTGGGCGTACCGCTTGGGACTGTGCGCAGCCGCATCTTCCGGGGCCGAAAGATGCTACGAGACGGCCTGCGGGAATACGCAGAGGCAAGGCGATTGGTCTGATACCCGTGTCCGACTGTCACCGGGAAGAAGAGAACCTGTCGGTGTTTGTTGACGGGGAGCTGCCAGCCGGGCAGCAGCGAGCCGTGGCGCGGCACCTCCTCGACTGCTCAGAGTGCGCCGCTCGGGCTGGGCGGTTGCTGGCGGTGAAGTACTACCTCGGAGCGGGGGCGGAGGAACCGGCGCCGCTGGGGGCCGGTTTCTGGGGGCGTCTAGACCAGGCGCTGGACCTGGTAGATGCGGTGGCGGAGCGCGCGGCGGCGCGGCCGGTAACGCCGGCGGCTCGGCGGGCCTGGGGCCTGGCCGGGGCCGTAGTGTTCCTGATCCTGGCCGCCTGGGTGCTGCGGCTGGCCACCCTCCCCCCGCCGGTGCCGCCGGAAGCGCTGATCCGCGCCCATGAGGGGCTGATCCTGCGCATGCCGCAGGGGCCCATCACCCCGGCAGCGTGGGTACCCAGACAGTCTCAGCGGGCGGGTCGTACCTGGCTGCCCCAGGCACGCCTGGATCAGGCCGTGGGCACCGCCGACATCAGCCAGCACCTGTACAGCGTCTCCTCCCTGCCGTTGTCCGCTTTCACTCTCCCCTCCAGCAGTCTGGCCAAGCACCGGCTGCAGTTCGTTAGTCTGGAGACGGGAATGTATTACGTCTCCGCGGGGGAGCGCACCAGCGTAGTGGCCTGGCGAGAGGGTGACCACTGGAGAGTGCTGACGGCCGATGCCCCCCTGACGCAGTTGCTCCCCCTGGCGCAGGTCTTCTCCCAGATGGAGACGCCATAAGGGTCGTGTCGGAGAAGCCTCTTCCGCGTCGCGCGAGGCTTCCCAGCCCACGCGTGGAACTGCACGCTTGTCGTAGGGCCGGCTGGAAAGACCGTTCCACGCGGAGCAAAATGCGGCTCGCTCGATGCAACCTAAGAGCAGCCCCCCTCTATCTTACCACCCATTTCACCTCTTCGCCCGGCGCCAGAGTCAGGGTTTTCTCCAGTCCCGCCACCGGCCCGCCAGCAGTGCCCCGCACGGTAGTCTTGACGGTCTGTTCAGTGGGATTGTGGGCGACGATTTCCCAGCCGCCGCCGGTTCGCTGGAACAGCCGCAGGATCACAGCGTGCGCCTCGCAGGTGAGCACGTTCCCCAGGAAGATCGGGCCCGCGTCCGCGACCGGATCGAGGCTCGTCCACGCCCAACCGGCCGGGTCGAGGCCGATGGGCATCAGCAGATTCATTCCGGGCCGCCAGACCGCGATGGTCCAGTTCTCGTTGAGCCCGTGCACGCGGAGGGGCAGGCGCATGCCCAGGTTCATCTTCGCAAGCGTGCCCTGGAAGACGCCGTCCCGGCCTTCCAGATCCATGACGCCCCGCGTGCCCAGGACCTGGCCGCGGGTGGCGTCCAGGCGGGCCCCGGTGCCCGGCCGGGTCAGATTGAGGGCTGCCGCCACTTTCGCGTCCAGGCGGTCTTCCATGGTCGTCCCTACCGGCCAGCGCATGAGCAGGAACTCATAGCGGAAGACGTCGCCCTTGCGGAAGGTACGCTTACCCAGGGCGTAACCGAAGGCGGGGCGGCCGTTCTGTTTGCCGTCCTGGTCCACCGCAGCGTCGACGGCGAAGTGGGGATCCAGGGCAAAGACCGTGGCCGAGCCCAGATCCGCAGGCCAGGTCAGCCAGTTACCGGTCCCCAGCTTGCCGGTGACGCTGCCGGGCTCGGGCACCTTGCCGTTCTTGGTGTACATCCCCTGCTTTACCGTGTTCCAGCCGAGTTCCATCAAGACCAGGTTGAGGGGGGCCCGATCGCTGAGGGTCACGTCGCGCTTGAAACGAACCTCACCGCGGCACAGCTGCAGGCTAGGTTCGCCCGCGTCGCGGTGCAGGTCAATGTCGTCGTGGACGATGTCCATGTCCTCCGTGGGTTTGGTCAGCACGTACGGGTACCAACCGTTGATCGTGGGCTGCTCCTTGGGGACGTATTTGTCCCATTCGGCGTAGGTGTCAACGGCCATGCGGGTGATGAGCACGTCCCGGTTGGCATACCAGAAGTGCGAGTCGGACATGAGGCAGACGTTGGGATGGGGCACTGGCCCCTGGTCGCTCACAAAGCGGACGCCGCCAAAAAGATTGAGACCGGGGAGGGAGGTATCGGTGCCGGAGGGGACGTAGTCCCAGGCTTCACTGAAGGTGCCGCCGGGGCCGCCGGCGGGGGTGAAGGCGCCCTTGACATGGGTCACCAGGCCGAGGCCAGTCGGTGAACCGGCCCGGGTCACTCCCTGACCGTAGGGCAAGGCGTTGCAGTGGTCGCCGCACCAGTACCAGACCATCATCTTGTCGTGGACCATGATGCTGGTGGCCAGCGCCTCCCGGCCATTCGCGTCCACCACACGCAGCAGCATCCCGCGCTGGCGGGCGTGCTCGTCGTCAAAAGCGACGTAGAAGGATGCCGTATTGGGGCGATAGCGACGGATGATCTGCCCGCCACCCCAGACCTCCACTAGCCGCAGCGGCACGGCGGCGTGGGCGCGGATGACCATGCGGTAGCGGTAGCTGCCGTCTACTCCCCGGTTGCCCAGGGTGGTGCGGTAGTGATTGAGCGACTGAAAGGCGTCGATGATCGGGCCGTTGGAGGCGTAGGCGATACTGGTGTTGTGCGTCCCCGTGCCCATGCTGCTCTGCGGCCAGCGGGGATTGTCGCGGATGTCAGCGAGACTGGGCGCACGCAGAATCAGGTGGAAGTCCTTGATGGTCCCCGCCACCTCAGCGGGATCCTCCAGCAGGTGCACGCCGAGAGGGGTGGGGTACTCCATGCGCACGACCAGCGAATGCCAGTCGGCGCGGTTGTCCTCGATTAGCTTCCCGCCCTGGTACAGCGCGATGGGGTAGGCGCTGTAGACGCGGTAGTTCCAGAAGGCGGTGGCGTTCTTCTGGGGAGTGAGCGGGAAGTGGGCGGGCCAGCCGGCGTCGAAGAAAAACGACAGTTGGTCCTTGACGTACTTCCTGTCGGGCGTGAGACGCTCGGCGTGGAAGTAAGGGATGTGCTTCTGAAAGCGCATGAAGCGCTGACCGATCCAGTCGGTGTATTCCTGCCCGGGAATCGCCACGAACTGGTCGTCGCAGGCAGCGTTGCACTCGGCCTCGAAGTCGTTCCACTGCTGCTCAGTCATCTCCAGAATCTTCTCGCGGAAGACGACGCCGTCAAAGCCGGCGCGCCGGGCCGCAGCCTTCCAGTCAGCCACGGTGCCCTTGCCGCCGCTGGCCTGAGTATGGGCGCCGACCAAGAACTTGTAGGGCTTCCAGTAGCCGGCGGCGTTGGCCCGCCAGTAGGCCTCATCCCAGGGGCCGGCGTGGATGGCATAGAGCCGGTAGATTTCAGGGTCGGGCCAGGAGAGGTCGGGCCGGTCCCAGTCAATCGGCTCCAGATTGCCGTACTCGGGATTGACGAAGGTCTTTACCGGCTCAGTAGCGCCGCCGGGGAAGTTGCCGGCCGCGCGCGCGGGCTCGCTGAGCCAGACCATCAGATTGCGCAGGAACTGGAGCCAGTCCGAGGGGGTCGTGCCATCGCCTCGAACCGAAGCTACCTGCGCTCCGCACGGCTTGCCCAGGTCATACCAAAGCGCGGAGGCCTGGGCGGCACAGACGGCGAGCCGGCCTTTGCCGACCTGGCGCACGGCGATCAGAGGTACCGCCCCCGTCTTCTTCGAGTCCTCTATGTTTTCCGGGTAGCCCCCGGGCAACGGCTCCGTGAGGTTCCAGGTAGTCGTGGAGGGCATGCTGCTGACTATCACCTGCCACTCGGGAGCGGCGATCTGTAGCGGTTGGATGGAGGGCACCCAGAAGCGATCGAGAGGGAAGAAGAGCGTCCTAACGCCCTGGGTGATCGGAGAGGCGCCCAGGTTGGAGGTCCACAGATAGGCAGCCCGCTGCCATGGGACGGGTGGAGGGTTCTTGTAGGTGTGCTCGTCGTCGGCGATCCACTGCCAGCCGAGCTGGATGCCATAGGGCTTGAGCCATGCGTTGAGCTGCTTGTTCTCGTTCACCGTGTCGCCGACGTGGACACCGGCAAAGACCAGGATACCACCGCCGGCCTCCAGATAGCGATTGAGCAGGTCGCGCTGCTCCTGCTGCTCCTCGGCCGTCAGCGCGGAATAGCCCATCTGCTCGGGAGGACGAATGACGACGGTGACGTTGTACTTCTTCATGGCCTCCCAAGAAAGCGGGGCCATCTTGCGGGCGTTCGGATACCCGAGAACCAGGCCGTGGTCCTGGAGTAGCTGGATGTACGGCGGCGGCGGCATGGGGTTGATCTTGGGGTTGCCGTCCTTCTCCAGCACGCTGACCGTCGGGGTCGGCGCGGCCGGGACGGAAGCGGAACCTGCGGTAAGAATGGCAGCGATCAGCACTGGAATCAGCGTCTTGGTGAACATTCTGTGGCTCCTATTGTCTTGGTGCTGAGTGACAGGCACGGCCCGATATCATGTGCAGATACGGAACGGGCCCTCACCACGGCCGGGGGAACTCAAAGGCCCCCTGGCCTTTGTCCTCCAGCGCCGCCGGGCCGCCGGCGGTCTTGCTGTTCAGCCAGAGGACGGTGCCAAAGGTCCACGGGTCGAACTTGAGGCTGGGCTCCTCCGGGCGGGGGTCAAAAGTGTTGCCGCCGAAGGCATTGAAGGCGAAAGCCGGCGGCAAGCCCTGACGTCGGGGATCATCAGGCTTGAGCCAGGAGGACTTCTCGATGACCCGATCCCAGGCGTTCACCCCGCAGCGCACGAAGCGGTTGCTGGTGACGACGTTGCCGAAGACCAACGGCATGGGCTGCATCATGTCTATGCGCCGGGCCGTCTCCAGCAACACCCCTCCGTTGGCGTCGAGCAGTTGACAGTTGGTGACGTAGTTGAAGGCGGCCGGGCCATAGACCATACGCTGTTTCTCGTCGCCGACGTTTGCCGCGTACAGCCACACCCCCCGGCTGCGCAGGCCGGTGAAGGCCACCACCACGTTGTCCAGCGCTCCGCCGTAGAAGTCCACCCCGCCCAGCGTGTCCCGGCAGTAGTCGTTGACCAGCAGATTGCGGTAGAAGAACTGACGCACCGTCACCCAGGAGGTCTGGTCGGGCACGATGCGCCAGGGCTGCTCCAGAGTTATGCGGTTCTCTGTGTTGTCCTTGATGGCGCGGAACTGCCCAAAGCCCTTGCCGTGGACCACCAGGGCGATGCGCCCGGCCAGGACCCCGGCGGGCCACTTCTGGTCGTTCTGAGTCAGGAAGTCGGGCCCGGCGGTCGCCGGTTGCCCGATCCAGTTCTCCCGGCCCACGTCCGGCCCCTCGAAGAGGAAGACCTCACCGGCGCCCTCCATGAACGACGAGTTGCTGACGATGTTGCGGGCGATGAAGTTGCGCTGAATCGGCCCGGACCAGGGGCCAGTGGTGAACCCGCGGTTGGCGTACTCGCAGCGGTTGCCCTCCACCACGCACTCCTCTCCCAGGAGCCAGCCCATGCCAGAGGTCCCCCAGGGGCCGTTGGGGGGGTGGTAGGTGTTGAACAGAGTCCGGCAGCGCCGCACGGGCCCCCCGATGTTGCCCATACCCCCGACCGCGGTGACCTCGCAGTGGCTGAACTCCACCCGGTCCAGAGGGCCGATGGAGCCCAAACCACCGCCGTTATCCTGCCACTTGCCCGGCGTCATCAACACGGCCCGCGGATTGATCACTCGGCAGCGGGTGACGGTCACGTCGCGGACGACGCCGCCCTGACGCATGACCAGTACGCACCAGTGCGTGTTCTGGCTGCCCCGGATGGTCAGATCAGCGATGGTACTCTGTGAGACTGCCCAGACCATGGGGGCCGCGTTGGCCCGCCGGAAGTATGGCCCCCAGTCCTCCGCGTAGCCGGGCAGTGGCTCGGTGGGGAACTCGCCGCGGAAGTCTTCCGTCGCGATCAGGTGGGACCAGTCCCGGTCGGCGCCCACCAGATCGACGCCGGGAAGCAGACGCAGAGGATGACTGAGGCGGTACTTGCCCAGGGGTAGGTAGACCTGCCCGCCGCCGGCCTTGGCGGCGGCCTGGATGGCGGCTTCCAGCGCGGCAGTGTCGTCGGTGAGACCGTCGCCCTTCGCGCCGTGCTTGGTCACGTCGAAGCGAGTCACGGACCGAGGAACCGGCTTCTGCACCGTCACCGGCAGCGGCCCGCCAAAGCCGTACTCTGCGCCCGCCCCGTTGTAGACCCACAGGTCGTAGTCCCCCTCCGATATGTCGTTGGGAATCACCAGCCGCATCTCGTAGGGCAACTGTTCGTTCAGGTGCGCCTGGTAATCGTACTTGTACACCCAGGGTACGGAGCGGGGCTTGCGGTCCTGCTTGCCGACCAGCCAGAACTGGGCGGCGGGCTGGTAGCGGTTGCTGTTCAGTTGGCGGCCGAAAAGGCGGACCTCCTGCCCCGGCGCGCAAGGGTTGAACTCGAGGAAGAAGGGCTGGGGGCGGTTGACCACGTAGGGCGGGGAGACTCCGGCCGCCGAGCGGACCCAAACTACCGAGACGGGGCCTTGCATGACCGCGCCCAGCACCTGCGGCGACATGCGATGCACCCGACCATACAGCCCGACCAGGGCCTCTTTGGGAGGCGTCGCCGGCGGGACGGGCAGGCCCTGCGCGACGATGGTCTCCAGGAGCTTGTCCGCGTCCACCGGGCCGGTGGGGGCCCAAGTGAACAATTCGACCCTTTCACCGTCGAAGCCCTCCCCGAAGATTAGGAAGGGCGCGAAGTGCACGACCGGCTCGGTGACGCAGGCGATCTCGGGTCCCTGGGCCATAGCGCTCCCTACGGTGAGCAAGAAGGTCAGGAGGAAGATCAGGACTGGACGCATCCGGACACCTCCCCTTGTTCGAGGCGGAATTGTGGGCGCGGGTGTGACTTCGCTGCGGCGGAGAAGGAATCCTCCCGCTCTTCGCGAACGACTCGACATCGACCGCGCGCAGGAAGGCGTGAAGCGACAGTGCCGCCTCACGGAGGCTCGCCATGTCCCTCTTCTACCGGCCCCGTCCGCTGGCCGCCGCCGCTGATTTCATCCCCTTCTATTGGCAGGGAGACTACCATCTGTTCTACCTGGAGGCCGACCGCTCAGGGACAGCACCCGAGGGCACGCCCTGGAAACACCTGGTCACCCGCGACTTCGTCAACTTCGAGGACTGGGGCGAAGCGCTCTCCCGCGGAACGCCGGAGCGCCAGGATCTGTTCGCTTTCACCGGATCGGTGATCGAGCGAGAGGGGGCATACTGGATCTTCTATACTGGCCACAACCCGCACTTCCGCGAGCAGGGGCGGCCTCAGGAAGCCATCCTGCGCGCCACCAGCCCCGACCTGCGGACCTGGACGCGCGACGACAGATTCCGCCTACTACCTCCCACTGCCCAGGGGTACGAGCGCGACGACTGGCGTGATCCCTTTGTTTTCTGGAACGCAGAAGCGGGGGAGTACTGGATGCTCCTGGCCGCCCGCCGCACCAACCCCGGCCCGCCGCGCCGTCACGGGCTGGTGGCGCTGATGGCCAGTCAGGGTTTGACCGAGTGGGAACTGCGCGAGCCGCTCTGGGCACCGGACGAATACTACACCCACGAGTGCCCCGACCTGTTTCAGATGGGTCGCTGGTGGTACCTCGTGTTCTCGGAGTTCAGCGACCGCTTCGCCACGCGCTATCGGATCGCTGAGAGTCCGGAAGGGCCGTGGTGGGCGCCCAACGACGACTCGTTCGACGGGCGGGCCTACTACGCGGCCAAGACGGCGGGAGACGGCGTCCGCCGCTACCTCTTTGGCTGGCTGCCGGACCGGCAGGGCGACAGTGACGAGGGCGGTTGGCTGTGGGGCGGCAATCTAGTGGTGCACGAAATCGTCCCGCATCCCAATGGCGGACTCACCGTTCGTCCTCCCGCTACGGTGTTGCAGGAGTTCCGGACGCGTCGCTCGCTGGAGCCGCAGCCGGTGCTCGGTTCTTGGCAAGTGCAGAACAACACCCTGGCGGCGGACTCCACGAGTCGGTTTTCGGTAGCCAGGCTGGGCCACATGCCCGTAGAGTGCCTGATCGGTACGGAAGTTTTCCTTGCGCCAGGCACCCAGTCGGCAGGACTGCTCCTGCGGGCAAGTGAGGACTTGACCGGATACTACCAGGTGCGTGTGGAGCCGGCCCGGCAGCGCCTGATGGTGGACCGCTGGCCCCGGCCGGGGGACCAGGCTTGCATGGTGGAGCGGCCCCTGAGACTAAGGGAGGGGCATCCGGTGCGACTGCAGCTCATCGCCGACGGCACCTGCCTGGTGATCTACGCCAACGACGAGGTGGCTCTGTCCTGCCGCATGTACGACCATCGCGGGGGTGGGCTGGGGGCGTTTGTGGCGGAAGGACAGGCGGAGTTCCGAGGCGTGGAGGTGAGGGAGAGGTAGACGTAGGGGCGCGTTGTGTCGAGCAGAGCGGAGCACCACGCGCCCCTGCGCTGATAGAAGCTAGCTAGCTCCTGCCTATCCCAGATAGTGCAGCGGCATGCCCACCCCGGCGTGGGCCGCCTCGCCGACAGCCTCGTTCAGCGTCGGGTGGCCGTGGATAGTCTCGGCCACATCGCTGAGGGTTAGCTTGTGCTGCACCGCCAGGGCTACCTCGGCGATCAGCTCGGTGGCCTTGGGGCCGACGATGGTCCCGCCCAGCAGTCGCCCAGTAGCGGTTTCCGCCACCAGCTTCACGAAGCCCTCGCGCTCGTTGAGCACCGTAGCCTTGCCCAGCGCCGTGAAGGGGAACTTGCCGATCGTGATCTCCACCCCGCGCTCGGCGGCTTCGTGCTCGCGCAGGCCCACCGAGGCGACCTCGGGGACGGTGTAGATGCCGCTGGGCACGCAGTCGAGACAGACTTGCCCTTCGCCGCCCAGGGCGTTGTCCACCGCAGCGATCCCCTCGTGGGAGGCCAGATGCGCCAGGCCGATGCCGCGCAGGCAGTCGCCAGCGGCGTAGATGCTGGGTACGGAGGTCTGTAGTTGGGCGTTGACCTGGATGCGGCCGCGGTCTAGACTGACTCCGACTTCCTCCAGGCCCATGCCGTCGGTGGCGGCGCGGCGCCCCACCGCCATCAGCACCATCTCCGCCTCCACGGCCTCCTCCGCGCCTTCCCGCTCAAAGACCACGCGCTTGGCAGTCGGAGTGTCGCCGATCTGCTGCACCTTGGAGGAAGGCGAGAGCTTGACCCCGCGTCGTTGGAGCGATTTCGCCAGGACTTCGGATGCTTCCGGGTCCTCAGTGGGCAGAATGCGGGGAAGCATCTCGATGACGGTGACCTTGGTGCCGAAGCCGCTGTAAATGTAGGCGAACTCCAGACCGATGGCGCCGCCACCGATGACAGCCAGACTCTCCGGCGGGCCGGGGAGGCCGGCCGCGATATCGCTGGTCATGATCTGCGGATCGCCGTAGTCGCAGATGGGCAGGCAGACCGGCACCGAGCCGCTGCAGACCACAATCCTGTCGGCCTGCAGGTCAAAGTGCGGCTCCTGGCTGAACACCCGCACCGAGGTGGGACTGGTCAATACGCCGGTCCCCCGATAAACCTCCACGGCCCGGCCCTTGAGCAGGCCCTCGACGCCGGAGACCAGCTGCTTGACGACCCGGTCCTTGTAGGCGCGGACCTTGTCCATGTCCACCTCCGGCTCGCCGAAGGTGATCCCGAAGCGCTTGCCTTCCTTGGCCAGGTCCAGCAACTCGACGCAGTGGATGAGCGCTTTGGAGGGGATGCAGCCGACATTAAGACAGGTGCCGCCGAGGTGCTTCTTCTCGACCACAGCGGTCCGGGCGCCTCGCTGGGCGGACCAGAGTGCGGCGACATACCCGGCGGGCCCGCCGCCGATGACGATCAGGTCGAACTTGGTGTCGGACATGCGGAACACTCCCTGCTACCAGATGTGAGGTGACGGACACGGGTTCCTGACCGGAGTCTACTGTGCCCCCACGTGCCATTCGCACCCGGACCGGGTCAGGCGACGAGACTACGCGTGGACTGACAGCCTGATCCATCGAATGTTCGACACGCAGTCTTCGTAGCACCAGAAAGCGACGATGACCTCGCTCCCGCCCAGGTCCGTCAGGCAAGGGGCGCCGAAGCGCAGCGCCTGGAAGTTCTCGGCCATGCTTGCGCCGCCGGCCAGGCCAGGGGCGCCGGCCCCCCACAGGAGAACTTCTTCCTCGTTGACCCAGGTGTTCCCTTCTAGCCGCGCCAACTGGGCCCAGAGTCCGGCCCAATCCGTACGGCGGTACACCGACAGTATCCGTCCGTCGGAAAGTACCAGTGGCGTAAGAGTCTGCCCTTGCAGGCCGGTGGAGAGGGGCGGGGTCCAGGTGTGCCCTCTGTCGGGGCTTAGGGCGTAGTGGTTGGGCAGGTCGCGGGCCGCCGCTTCGTCATAGGCCCAGGCCGTGGCCAACAGCCGTCCGTCGGGCAGCTCCACAATCTTTGACTCCCAGTAGATCACGCGGCGCTGAGGATCGGCCATTACCTCCAGGTGATAGGGCCAGGTCGCGCCTCGGTCCTCGGAGACGAAGGCCACGGCCCGCATGCCTCCCGGGCAGTGGCCGTCCCAGCCGCGCCAGGTGGAGGTGGGCAGGAGCCAGCGGCCGTCGGAAAGAGGAGTCACCGGGCAGCACATCTCGAAGGAAGAGCCCTCTACAGGAGGCACCACGGGCCGCGGCTGAGACCAGGTCCGCCCATTGTCGGCTGAGCGTAGCAGCAGGAACCGGGTGGGGACGAACCCGAGGTTGGCGGGGTTGGTCAAGCCTTCCTCTGGATGAGCGTCCCGCTCGCAGCGGCAAAGCAGCGCGAGCACCTCTCCGTTCGGCAGGACCGTCAACCGCCCGGTGTCGGAGGTTAGGCAGTCGGCCTTGGCGGGATGCAGACGGCCCTGGTACTCCCAGGTCTCGCCGCAGTCGGCGGAACGCGCCAGACAGGTGTGCAGATCGACCGCCTCAAAGGCCTCCCCCAGTGCGAAGCAGGCCAAGAGCTCGTCGTTGCGAAGCAGGACGACGGAAGGGAAGTAGGCATGGACGCTGCGCACGTGGGGACGGGGGTTGCGGTAGATCAGACCAGTGGCGGTGGGCTGGAGCATGAGGGAGTCACCTGCCCGCTGCGGTAGGGACGCGTTGAGTCCGTCCAAGAAGAAAACGACGCGGGAGACTGTGGTCCCGCGCCGCTAGAGAATGACGGATGGTGGACCCGGGGAGGATCGAACTCCCGACCTTCTGAATGCCATTCAGACGCGCTCCCAGCTGCGCCACGGGCCCACCGGCACAGGCAAGTATAGCAGGGCTGAAGCGAGGCGTCAACGGGGAGGGGGCAGGTTCGACCCCGCTGGTAGGTGGACTGGAGGGGAGTCGGACGCGCCTTGGAGGGGCCGCACTCCGTGCCGACGTCTCGCGTGGCTACTCTGGGACCCCCGCCCGCATCGCCGCCAACATGCTATGGACCGGATTGCTTCATTCATCACGGCCCCGTCGCGGACCACTTGCTTGGCGGTACCTGACCCGAGGGGGTGCCCTGAATCAGCGACCGTGTCACCCTTGTGCGTTCCTGTGCACACATCACCCCAGGGCCGCCTGAGCGGCTCCGCGGACTCCCGGGTCGGCATGGTGCTCGGCGATGAACTCGAGGGCCGCGCGATTACCTTCTGTGCACCAGCGCTCGAATTCCGCTGCCATGGCTCTCGCGATGTTCTGTCGTGCGCTGGTCAGGTTGGTGCTGCGGGCCACTCCCACCAGATCGGCTATGCGCGCCGCCTTGACCAGCGCCGCTACCAGACGCTTGTTGTTGGTCACCTTCATTGCCGCCTCCCGGCGGGTCTCCTCAAAGGCGGAGGCCTGGGCAATGACGATAAGCGCTTCTACCGCACCTCGCTCGGTGGTCATCTTCTCCACCAGTTTGGTGATGGCCAGAGTGCGCAGTGCGTCACGGTCCACGTTGGCGGCCTGGACGGAGGCGGTTTCCCGCCGGGCGGCGGCGGCGGCGGCAATGTCCTCGGCCTCGGCCACGATGTGCTCGGGCACGCCTTCTCCGCCTTCCTCAGCATCAAAGTCGCGGAAGGCGGCGGCCCCCACCCGGCCTACGGTTAGCAAAGCGGCCTGTCTCAACTGACGGCGGAAACAGGCACAAGGGATCAGCGCGGCGTACTGGCCGTGCTGCACCAGACACTCAATGATGGCTCGGGCCGGGACCTCCTGAGCAGTGATCAACGCAGTTCCCAGCAGCTCCCACTGTTCTTCCCGGCAGAGCTCAGCCAGGACGGGGTCTATCTGCCGGTGCGTGAGGCCATCAATGAGAGTCTCCATCCGGGAGGCGTGGCGTTTGAGTGCGGCAATGTCCATGGTGATCCCCCTCCGGGCGGGCAGGCAAGATGGCGATGCCAGGCGCAGATACTGGTTCGCGGCAAAAAGCGTGTTTTCCTGCGTGACAGCGCCAGTACGCGTCGGGTTCCGCAGCGGGCTCGGCGCTCTCTTGCGCCTCTGTCGCCGTTGACACTGCGGAGGCGCCGGCCGTATAATCGGGGTTGATGAGACGTTGTACCGGGGAGGCTTTGCTCCTGTTTCTCTGCTTGATGGCGGTGGACCTGCCACAGCCGGTCGCAGCTCAGGTCGCCCCGCTCCCCGCCGCCACCTACCTCGTTCCCAGCGGTCGCGCCTATCTCGGCGCCTACATCCAGCTGGACCCTGTGGTCAAAGGCGACATCGCCGCCTTTGAGAAGCTGGTGGGCCGCAAGCATGCCAGCTACCTGCGCTATGTGGGCTACGGCGAACCCTTTCCCTACAAGTGGGCCGCCGAAGTAGTGGCCCAGGGCGCCATGCCGCAGATCGCCTGGGAGCCCAACAACGGGCTCTCCGAGGTGCAGGACGACGCCTACCTGCGAGGCTGGGCACAGGCCGCCCGGCATGTGGAGGCGCCGATCCTGCTGCGCTATGCCTCGGAGATGAACGGGGCCTGGATGCCCTACTCGGGCGACCCGGACGAGTACATCCGCAAGTGGCGTCTCGTCTACCGGGTGATGCACGAGACGGCGCCCAATGTGGTGATGATCTGGTGCCCCTTCGGCGTGCCCCGCAGCACCATCCCACTCTACTACCCCGGCGACGACTACGTAGACTGGGTGGGGGTCAACATTTACGCCGTGGTCTATAACAACGGCGACTCCCGGCGCCCGGCGACCGACACGCAAATGGATCAGTTGCGTTTTGTCTACAACCTGTACGCAGAGCGCAAGCCGATCGCCATCTGCGAGTACGCGGCCACCCACTACTGCCGCGCCGCCAAAGGGGCGACCACCGAGTTTGCGCTGAAAAACATGCGAGAGTTCTATGAGGCGCTGCCGAAGATGTTCCCGAAAGTCATCTTCGTCAGTTGGTTCTCAGTGGATGCCCACGCTGACGGTCTGGCGCACAACAACTATGCCGTAACCACCGATCCGGCAGTGCTGGCGCTATACAAAGAGATCGTGGCGCGGGATTACTTCCTGAGCGCGCCGCTGCGCCCGGCCGCAGAGGGGCCTAGCGTGCTTCCGGAGATCATCGTTCCTCCGCAAACGCCAAGCGTACCTGCCGTGCCTCCGGCGGCTGCTCTGGTGCTGTCCCATTCGCTGCCGATGGTGGGTACAGTCGCACCTGCGGCCAAAGAGCTAGTGATTACCGTCAAGGGGTCGTTACCACAGGCGGCCAAAGGCAACGTAATCGTGGGCGCAGCGGTGGGTGAGGGGCTACGCGTAGGAACAGTGACTTTCTACTTGGATGACGAGGTCCGCTGTCTGACCAACATTGCCCCCTATACCTGGAACTGGAACACAGCGCTGCATGACCCGGGCGAGCACGTTGTGCGCGTGGTAGTTGCCTCGCCCGAGGGAGATGAAGTCGCGCAGAAGGAAGTGTCGGTGATCGTAGCGCCGAGGGAGTAAGTCCGACGGACGCCGGCATCTCGCCAGCACACGTCGGTCCCGGCACAAGACAGGCCGGGGCGAGTTGCCCGACCTGTGGCCTCCGTCATCCCGCAGCTGCCAACGGGGCAAGGGACTCTCATTGCCTGGGCGGTGGGAGCGTCGGAACCGGGGCTGTCGGGCTGGTCGGTTTGTAGAAGGCGACGTAGCCGCCCAGAATCTCCGAGGTCCCCAGACGCCCTTCCAGATTCGACAGCAGCATCATGCGCTCGCCCTGGCGTACGGCGACCCCGATGTGCTGGCTGTGGTTGCGGCCGTACGTGAAGGGCCAAACCAGGATGTCGCCGGGACGGGGCAAGCCGTCCTCCCGCGCCACCCAGCCTCGCTGCGGTAGTTGCGTGGCCCAGTTGTAGGCATCGCCCAGTCCCCAACCCAGGGCCTGACGCAGGGTCCGCGCGCAGTAGCCCGGATCGTGCTCAACCTCGCCCTTCATCATCTTCTCCACCGCCCGAGAGATCTCCCCTTCGCGGGGGTAAGCCAGAAGCAGCCGCTGGTTGTAGATGGCGGTGGTCATGCCATCCACAAAGCTGTTTTGCCAGTCGTGGAGCTGCTTGAGGTTCTCCCGAAGCTTGGGGTCGGGACAAGGAGCAGGGCCAAAGCGAGGCACGGGCGGCACCAGGGCGACGCGTCCGCAGAGAGGACCGGACTTCTCCGCGGCATCTTCCTGCGCCTTGCTGGCGACCATCATCGCCGGCACGAGCCCGAACAGGCGATCCGGCGCAGCCGCCGTGGCGGACCGCGCTGCCCCGGGCACCAGCTCCAGCTCGCGCGGATCCTGGGCCGGAGGGCTGGCGTAGGCCATAGCCAGCAGCACCGCCTGGGTCTCCCCGGGATTATCGGGCCGGGTGACCAGCATCTCGACCACTACCCGGTTGTCGTTCAGCAGGTACCGCTTCCCTGTGACCCAGCCGGCAAAGACCAAGCCGGGCACCTCGGGGAAACTTACGGTGACGGGCACCGACCGGTCAAAACGAAAGGCCAGTTCGGCGGAGACCGTCACCCGCACACGGGCCCAGGCACTATTGCTGACCTTGAGGATAGGAGCGCCCTGTTTGACGGCGCTGCCAGGCGGGACCACGGGCTGGACAACCAGCCCGCTGGTGGGAGCGAGCAAGTCCTGCCAGCGCGGGACAGTCAGCCGCTGCAGCTCACCGGGAAGGGCAGGAACAGAAGGCAGGTCCATAGGCGCCACCGGGCGCAACGGCGGCACGGCACTCGGGATTGCTGCGGGATTGGCAGGTGTCGCCGCAGCCTGCTGCACCTTCTCGCGGGCCTGACTGACCGCCTCGTTGGCCTCCAGGCGCGCCGCCTCGAAACGAGTGACCTCTTCCGGAGCCAGTACGCCGGAGTCCTGCAGTTGTCTCCGCGCTGCCAACTCCTGCTCAGTCTCGGCCAGTCGCTTCTCTGCCGCGGCAAGCTCCGCCTGGGCGGGCGTCAACTGCGCGCGTCCGGACGGCGCTTCGTCCCGGCGCTCTAGGTGGGCCCGTGAGGGCTGCCCAGCCGGTGTTGAGGCCGTGGGCCCGGCCCCGGGGGCCGACAGCACCGAGCCCGGTGAAGCGGGGGAAGTGGTAGGGGCAGGGAAATTAGAGAGCGGAGCAGCCACCGGCGGCCGCCGGGCCGCCAGGCCGGCGATGATGAACGGCTGGGCATTGAACTGCCCCGTCAGGGCACGCGCCCTCTGCAAATCAGGCAGAAGCTTCGGGTCATAGAAGCGAGCCAAGGGTTCGCCGATAGCGAAGAATCCGGTCCACGAGTAGAGGTACTCCACGATGCCGTCGGCGGGAGCCTTGAGAATGTAGAAGGGACCGAAAGCATCGCCGCCGAGGCAGCCATCGAAAGCAGGCACTGCCCCGGGCAGGGTGACGCGTACCTCGGCCCGGGGAGTCCACAGTAGCGGAACCGGCGAACCCAACTGCGCGATCGCACCCGGGGGCTGCGACGTGGGAAGCGCTCCCCAACCGGGCAGCGCTCCCGCCAATAGGACAGCGAGAAGCAACCAGCGACTGCGTCTTAGCAACTTTGCGCCTCTCTCCTTCTCTCTCGTCATCCGGCACGCGCCTAGCCCACGGCGCCAGCCGGGGACACTCTACATTATACCACTGTCGGTCACGAAAGCCAAGGCGGTCAGCGAAGGTGCGCTCTGCCGGCGCGTCGGGCTTGCGCGAGACGGGAGAGGCTGGTAGAGTGAGCGACATGGCAAGAGACGGAGGGCAAGACCGGTTGGTTCCATTCGCTCGGGTGGAGCGGAGTCCCGCGACCGCCGTAGTACCTCCTGCCGGCTCCCGAATGTTAATTGCTTGCCCTGGAGCAGCTTCATGCCTCGCCTGATTGACCCGCCGCTGGCAAAGGGTGACTTGGTACTCAGCGATTTCGATGGCACTATCAGCCTGCAGGACACCGGCCTGGAGATGATTCAACGCCTGGGGCTGGACGCCGCCTGGGAACTGGAGGAGCGCTGGCGGCGAGGAGAGATCGGCTCGGCAGAGTGTCTAGCCGGGCAGTGGGCGATGCTGCCCTGGGAGGAATCGGAGCTCCTGACGATGCTCGACGAGATGCCGCTGGACGAGAGCTTTCCGGGTTTCGTGGCGCTGTGCCGGGAGCGGGGGGCCGATCTGGCGGTGCTCAGTGATGGGCTGGACCTGTACGTGAACCGAATGTTGCGGCGCCTGGGGCTGCGTATCTGCGCCCAGCCGGAGGCACTGCCTCCGCTGGACGAATGCCTGGGTACTTACGCTAACCATGCTGAGTGGACGGCAGATGGTCTGCGCGTCAGTTTTCCCTATGATTCGCGCGACTGCGGAGCCTGCGGTAACTGCAAGACCGACCGTCTGCGAGCGCTGCGGCACGGGCACCGCCGCGTGCTATACGTGGGCGACGGTTACTCGGACATGTGCGCGGCGCGCCACGCCGACGTGCGCTTCGCCAAGGGGCACCTAGCTGAGTACTGCCGCGAGCAGGGGCTGACCTACCATCCCTTCACGTCATTCGCGGAGGTGATAGAGGCCGTCAGGTGAGGGCCCATGGGGTGGTGCTAACAGGCCAACCGACTCGCTCACTACCCGAGGGGACCTGCCAGAGATAACAGGTCCCCTCGGTTGCTTGTCGAGCGCCTCGCTAGGCAGGTAGGAAAGAGCCGCAGGCTAACCGCCCAAGCGCTTGATGGCTTTGGCGGCCTGGTCCTTGTACGTGGGGTTCTTGGTCATTCCCAGCACCGTCTGGAACTCGGCGATAGCCTCAGTCTTCTTGCCCTGCAGGGCCAGGGTCCAGGCCAGACCCCAGTGTGCCTTCTCGTTGCCCTGGTCGGCCTCGATGGCTTCACGGAACTTCGCCTCGGCATCGGCTAGGCGGCCGGTCGCTTTGAGATCCATGCCCTCGTCTACGGCGGCCTGAGCCTTGGCTGGATCAGCCGGCGCTGCGCCGGGAGGTCCGCCCGCGCCGGGAGGCCCACCGGCTTTTCCTCCTCCAGGAGTTCCGGGAGGGCCACCCGCTCCGGGAGGTCCGCCCGCGCCGGGAGGGCCACCCGCCCCGGGAGGTCCGCCCGTGCCGGGAGGTCTACCCGCCCCGGGAGGTCCGCCCGCACCCGGGGGGCCGGCACCGGGAGGCCCCGCCGCTCCGGGAGGTCCGCCGGCACCCGGCGCGCCACTGGGCGGTCCGCCAGCGCCGGGCGCTCCGCCTGGGGCGGCCGGCCCGGTCCCCGTGTCTGCCTGCGGCTTCTTCCCACACCCTGACAACGCAGCCAGGGAAGCCACCAGCGCTAACACTGCGATTACGACCAGCATAGTACGCAACTGCATAGACATCCGCTCCCTGTCCGACAGGATAGTCGCCGTCGCCATCCTCCTTCCCCTTGGCGACGGAAACTCCTTCTTTGCACCAGCCGGCGCAGCGGACACGCGGGCTCCCTGCGTGAGTTCCGGTCCGGCTGAAGAGCAGTCAGTGTTGGCCCAGGCTCAGCCCCTGCGCCTCGGCTACGATTTCGGCTACGTGCCGGGGCCGTACCGGGCTACCCCCACGCCGCAGGCCATAGCCGAGTTGAATCAGACAAGCCGGGCAGGCCGTGGCCACGGTCTGCGCGCCCGTCTGCCAGACGTTGTCCAGCTTGCGCCGCAGAATGGCCAGCGACATCTCGGGGTGAGTGAGATTGTAGGAGCCCGCCCCCCCACAGCACCAGTCGGCCTCGGGCAGCTCCACCAGCACGGCACCCGCGGCCTCGGTTAGCAGCCTGCGGGGCGCCTCGCGGAGGTCCTGCCCGCGACCGAGATGGCAGGGATCGTGATAGGTGACGACGTCCGGCCAGGGGCGGATCGGCGGAGGCAGGGGCTGCTGGACCATCAATTCGGTCCAGTCGCGTATTTTCGCTGCGACCTCGGCAACGCCTGGTTCGCCTTCCAGGAGCTCAGCGTACTGCTTGAGGAAGTGGCTGCACGAGCCGCACTCGGTCGCGATGTAGTTGGCGTCGGTAGCGACTAGGACTTCGAGATTCCGGTGGGCTAGTTCCCGAGCCGCTTCCCGGTCGCCATAGGAGTAGGGCGGCAGGCCGCAGCAGACGTTGGGCAGAGCCACCACCTCGCAGCCTGCTTGGGCCAGTAGACGCATGGCCGCCTCGCCCGTCCGGGGTTCCTGCAGATTGGTGCCGCAGCCGATGAAGTAGGCGACCCGTGGCCCCAGTGGCGCGCCTGTCTCCCGCGGCAGGACCAGTTCCTCTGCGTGTCCTTTCCGGTGACGGCGGAAGCCGATGGCCTCCAGCCGGTCACGCAGGAATCGGCGCGGGACAGTCTCTACCAAACCTTCCGCTCCCTCCAGAGTCGCATTGATCCAGCGCAGCAGGCCGAGGCGACGAAAGAGGCGGGACAGGCCACTGCGTTTGCCTGCACCGGCCAGGCGCACGAGGACGGCCAGCCGCTCGGGATGCCCCAGCAACTGTCGGAAGATGAAGCGCTGTACGAACGGCTGCCCGTGTCGGCGATGGAAGGCTTCTCGGGCCCGGACCATTACCTCATCGGTGCGCACCGCGCTGAAGCAGGCCTGCGTACACGCCCCGCACAGCAGGCAGTCAAAGAAAGGTTCGCGCAGGGCTTCCAGGGCCTCCAGGTCGCCCTCCTGCACCGCACTCACCAGGGCCAGACGCCCCCGAGCGACGTTGGCCTCAGACAGCGTCGCTGCATAAGTAGGGCAGGTGCTCTGGCAGTAGCCGCAGCGATTGCAGCGGAGCAGCTCAGTGGTGGTAAGATCATTCTCGGTCATCGTTCGAAGTGGGACTCGCGGCTGGCGGCGCGCGCCTACCCTAGACTCGGGAGTATCCCGGCCGGATCCCAGGCGGCCTTGAGACGCTCCTGGAGAACCGTGAGCGGGGACGAAGTCCTCTCCAGTGGTTCGCCCCAGGTTGGAGACAATCGGCGGAGCACACCACCGCGAGTCTGGGCGACAGCACTTAGCAGGTCGAGAACCGGACGCAGCGTCTCGTAGTCTCGGCTCGGCAGGCCGATGCGGACGCTTCCCAAGCCAGGAGAAGCAGTCAGGAGTGGCAACCCCAGGACTCCCGTCGCCTCGCACACTGCTTCCATGACTTCCAGGCAGCGGCTGGGAGAGCAGGTCAGCTCCAGGACAGGACTGTTACCGGAACCGGCGGGCAAGTCGGGCAGGGCCGAGATCAAGCTCTCGCTCGCCTGGTCCGTAAGCGCCACCGGCTCCACTCCCAGATCACGCACCGCCCACTGCAGCGCTCTCTCCCCGGCCGTGACCTCCTCCTTCAGCCCGTGCCAGAGAGCGATCACCAGCCATCCCCACTCCCTTGTCTCATCTACCGGCAGGGCCAGCGAGAGGCGCACTGAGTCGTCGAGAAGAGCTGCAGCAGCTGAGTTGAGCACCTCCAGGGCAGCAGGGCGGACGGACTGGGTTAGGGCTCGGGTACAGATCTCCTGGGCTTGGGTCCGGGTGCGGGCCGGGCAGGCGGTGGCCTGCGTAACCTGCGGCAGAGGTGCGGTGCGCAGGATGATTTCCAGGATCGCTGCCAGCGTGCCCTGTGAGCCGACTAGCAGGCGTTCCAGAGCATAGCCAGAGACGTTCTTGACACAGGTCACGCCGAAGCGTACGACTTCCCCGGTGGGAAGGGCTAGGCGCATGCCGGTGACCCCATCGGCCAAGCGGCCATATCGCAGCGCTAGCGGGCCACTGCGTCCTGTAGCCAGCACGCCCCCGACGGTGGCCTGCCCGTCGCCGGGGGGCAGGATCGGCCACCACTGCTCCACCTCGGCCAGGGCCGCCTGCAGATCGGCAACTCGCACCCCGGCCTGCACCGTGACCGTAGCATTCGTCGGCTCGATGCGCATGATCCGGTGCAGGCCAAGCGCGGTGATCACCTCAGCCTCCCGCCCTCTACCCTTCGTGCAAGCGGCAGAGCCGGCAGAGGCCTGTCGGCCGTGACCCACGAGCACCACCGGCTGCGCTTCGCGCGTCGCCAGGGCCAGCAGTTTGCCCATAGCCTCATAGTCGTATGGACACAGTCGCCCGGCCTCGTCGCGCACCGCCACAGCCTCCGCGGCGCGAGAGAAAGGTCCCTCAGGGCAAGCCGCGGACGCGGTCGACAGAGGGATCTCGTCCGGCAGCAACTTCCCGGGATTGCTCAAACCCATCGGGTCAAAGGCTGCCTTGATGCGCCGCATCAGCGCCAGTTCCTCTGGCGAGAACATCAGCGACATGTACCTGCGCTTCTCCGTGCCCACCCCGTGCTCGCCGGTCATGGTGCCGCCCAGGGATAGCGCCGCAGCGATGATCTCGCTCTGCGCGGCAAGTACACGCTCCATCTGTTCCGCGTCGCGAGGGTCAAAGATGATCTGCGGGTGCAGGTTACCGTCCCCAGCGTGGAGGATGTTGCCGATGACGAGCCCGTAACGCTGGGCGATGTCAGTCATGAGGCCCAGCATCCGGGGCAGTGCGTCGCGGGGGACCGAGACATCGGTGGAGATCTTGCCGGCGGCGAGGTTGGCGATGGCAGCGGCAGTGCCTTTACGCCCGCGCCAGAGGCGCCCGCGCTCAACCGGGTCGTTGGCCTGGTGGAACTCGCGGACCTGGTGGGCCAAGCACACCTCCCGGATGGCCTCCATCTGCGGCGCGAGCGCCTGCGGTGGGCCATCTACCTCGACCAGTAGTACCGCCTCAGCGTCCAGGGGGTAGCCGGCATGGAAAGTCCGCTCCACTGCCTCGATCAAAGGCCGGTCAATCATTTCCAGCGCCGAAGGGACCAGACCGCGAGCGATGACCTCGGCTACCGCCGAAGAAGCCGCCTCCAGGCTGTCAAAGATGGTCAGGGCCGTGCCGGTAGCCTCGGGCAGCGGGAGAATGCGCACCGTGATCTCGGTGACGATCCCCAAGGTGCCCTCGCTCCCGGCGTAAAGGGCCAGCAAGTCATAGCCGGGGAGGTCGCCGCCGCGACCGCCTACTCGGACGACCTCTCCCTCCGGCGTAACCACCTCAACGGCCAGTAGATGATTGGCGGTAACACCGTACTTGAGGCAGTGCGCTCCCCCGGCGTTGTGGCCAAGATTACCACCGATTGTGCTGACGAGTTGGCTCGACGGATCGGGAGCGTAGAAGAAGCCGAGGGGCTCCAAGTGTTTTTGCAGGTCGAGGTTAATCATCCCCGGCTGGACCACGGCGTACTGGTCCTCCGGACTGACAGCAAGCAGGCGATTCATGCGGGTGAGGCTGATCAGCAGCGAACCGGGCGCAGGAATCGGGCCGCCGGAGAGGCTGGTGCCGGCTCCGCGGGGGACAAAGGGGACCCCGTGGCGCGCACAGGATCGGACAAGAGCGGCTACTTCCTCAGTAGTCTCCGGCAACGCCACCGCGGCAGGCAGTTCCTGGTCCAAGGCGCCATCGTACTTGTACAGGTGCTGCGAGAGTGGATCAGTCAGCAACCGGCCCGCGCCGACCGCGCGGCGGAGATCCTCCAAGACGACAGCCGGCAGGCGGGTGGCGGTGAGGTGAGGCATGGTGGTGACAGGTAGGGTCGGGCATTCCGCCCGCTACGCAAGCCCATATTCGGCCCCTCCACAAGCGGGCTTGTATTCGGCTCTTCTCGGGTGTGTGCCTGCGGCGATGCCTTATTCCTGGACCGGCGGCTTGATATCGCCCTGGCGCGAGATGACGGCCATCTCCAACAGCGCGGCGAGGCGTTTCTGAGCGGCGCGCTGGATAGCCGCCAAGGTCATCTGCTCGCGGATGGTCTTCTCCACTTCCTCGAAGGGGGGGATACCGGCCGCCTGATGGGAAAGGCGCTTGACGATGAGCCAGCCGCGCTCCTTTTCCTCAAAGGGCTGGCTGATGTCATTGTTCCGTGGCAGAGAGAAGGCCGCCTTCTGCAGACCTGCATCACCGTTGCGGATAAAGCCGAAATAGCCGCCGTTGTTTTGGCCGTACGGATCCAGGTTGTACTGTTTGGCGGCGTCGTCCCAAGTAATCTTGCCGGCCAGGAGGTCTGCCCGCAGTTGCTCGGCTTGCTCTTTGGTGGCGACAGCGATAAAGGCGATTTCCACCGCTTCCTCGCGGGCCAGTGCTTGTTTATTCTGCTCGTAGGACTTGGCGACGTCCGCGTCGGTGATCTTGATGTCGGGCTTCACCATCTTCTCCAGCAGCAAACGAATGCGCAGAGACTGGCGGTAGGAGGCAGGCGTGTACTCGTTCTGGATCAGCCAGTCATTGAAAGTCTGGCCGGTCAGTCGGGCGCGCGCCATCACCTCTTTTTCGGTCTGCTGATAGGCGGCTTCCACCTCGGCCGGGGTAACGGTGATACCCTTCTTCTTGGCCTCCTGCTCCACCACGAGAGCGGTGATAAGCTCTTCGCGGACGGCGTAGCCATAGCGCGCCTTGAGCTCCGCCACCACCTGGGCTTCGGTGATCTTCTCACCATTGACGAGAGCGACGGTATCAGCGGGATCCGCCCCCGCAGGCACTAGAGGCATCAGCACGCAGGCGGCGAGCGCCAGCAAGTTCATGCCGCGGCCCTTGCAGCTACTCGACTGTGACATGGGTTGTCTCCTGATCGGATTGGTTCTGGGAAGGCGGCGCCGAAGCCGCGGGTACCGAGACGATCAACATGCCTGACGCGGTTCGGGTGGGCGTGCCCAGGTACAGGCAGTAGCCGGCCATACGACGCAGGATGGCGTCGCGCCTTTCGGCGGAGGGGTACTCCGGCCCCAGGCGGCGCGGCGGCAGACAGATGGGCACGACCTTGATCGTCCAACCTTTGTCCTCCGTGAAGCGCAGCTTGAAGATGGCGCTCTCCATCCGGGGCCCCTGCCGCTGGTCAAAGATGAAGTTGCCCATGCTGTAAAGGATGGGCCGATTCCGGTAGATCTCGATCCCTTCCAACACATGCGGATGGTGCCCGAGGATCAGGTCCGCTCCCGCCTCGATGGCCAAGTGGCCTACCTGCTTCTGCCGGTCGCAGGGGTGCTCCCAGTACTCCTGTCCCCAGTGATAGGAAACAATCAGCAGGTCACATTTGTTCTTCGCGGCGGCAATCTGCTCCCGATGCTTGTCCAGGTCGCGGGGGACCCGCGAGGGGCAGCCGACGGGGAAATCCAGGTCGGTATAGGCCAGAAAGCCGACGCGGAGGCTTTTGACCGAAAGAACGCGCAGCCAGGAGGCCTGAGCCCGCTCCCGCGCCGCACCCACATACTTGATCCCAGCGGTCTCCAGGTGCTTGAGCGTTTGCCGGTACCCCTCGCGTCCGGGGTCGGTGCAGTGATTATTGGCGAAACTGACAATATCGAATCCGCCCAACTTGAGCACCTTGAGGTAGACCGGATTGGCGCGGAAGGCACAGTTGGGGGGATCGTGATAGCCCACGGTCGAGAGAGGTGACTCGAGATTCCCGAAGGTGAGATCGGCGGCGGTCAGGTCGTTGGCGACCTCCTCGATGATCCAACTACAGCCTTTCTGCGCGATGGTCTTGCCTACATTGCGGTCGAGCATGATGTCCCCAACCGCTATCAGGTCTAAGGAGCGCGGGGGAGGGGGCGGCGCCGGAACGGCGGCGACGGGCCGGGGAGCGGGCGGAGCAGTCGCCGGGTCGGTAGTCTGACGCTCTCGACACCCACCCCAACCGCTGAGCAGGGCGAGGACCAAGCCCCCGCACAAAAAGAGGCGAGACGTATGGAGGTTCATCTAGTCCACCATGATAGCGTAAGGCAGGCAGCGCCGTCAAACACCGCACGTTCGCCTGCCCCCTCACGGGTCTCGCCCTTCGGGCATCCCGACCAAGGAGGTCGATCCCCTTCCAACGTCCAAACAGACCTCCATTCTGCTCCGGGAGGAACCCGATCCAATGTCTGATGTCCCCGCCCCCCGCCAACGCCTGCTGATGGACCCTCAATGGCGCTTCCAGCTGGGGGATCCGCCGACCGCTGGCCCCGATAACGACCACGGCGCCACCTACTCGTCGGTCAAAGCCGGCGCGGCCGGAGGGTGTGCCGCGGTGGAGTACGACGACTCGGCTTGGCGGGAGGTGGATTTGCCTCACGATTTCGCTGTGGAGGGCGTCTTTGACCCGGCCAACAATCTGGATCACGGCTTCCTGCCCACCGGCGTCGGATGGTACCGGAAGACCTTCTTTCTGCCGGAGGAGGACCTGGGGCGGCGGCTGGCCTTGGTCTTTGACGGGGTATTCCGCAACTGCACCGTCTGGGTGAACGGCCATATCTTCCGCACTCACCCCAGCGGCTACATTGGCTTCCGCTACGACCTCAGTGACGTCGCTGTCTATGGGGGGACCAATGTGGTGGCCGTGCGCGTAGACGCCACGGAGTTTGAGGGTTGGTGGTATGAGGGGGCCGGCATATACCGGCATGTCTGGCTGGAGAAGACCGGGCCGCTTTGCGTCACCCCAGAGGGGGTCTTCGTGCACGCCGAAGTTGACGAACAGGGTGCGGCGTTGGTGACGGTCGAGACCACGCTGCAGAACTATCGGCAAGAGGACCAGCCTTGCCGTGTGATGTCGGCGATCGTGAACGGCGAGGGCCGGGAGATCGCCCGTGCCGAGCAAGACCTGGTTGCTTCTGCACGGGAGCCTACCTGCCTGGCACAGGAAATTGCGGTGGCTACCCCTCGGCTGTGGGATGTAGACGATCCTTACCTGTACACGCTGGAGACGACTGTCCTGGTGGGAGACGAAGTAGCCGACTCACTGAGCACCTCCTTCGGCATCCGTACCTGGCGCTGGGATGCCGACGAAGGGTTCTTCCTGAACGGGCGGCCGCTCAAGCTGAAGGGGACCTGCAACCACCAGGACCACGCGGGAGTAGGTGTGGCCGTGCCGGACGCCGTGCAGGAGTACCGGGTCCGGCGGCTCAAGGAGATGGGGGCCAACGCCTACCGTTGCGCCCACAATCCTCCCGCTCCGGAGTTGCTGGAGGCTTGCGACCGGCTCGGGATGCTGGTGATGGACGAGAACCGCTATCTGGACTCGACCCCGGAGCGACTGGACGATCTGCGCGCTCTGGTACGCCGAGACCGGAATCATCCCTGCGTCTTTCTGTGGTCGCTGTTTAACGAGGAGGGCCTGCAGGGGACGGAACGCGGGGCGAAAATCGCGGCCACCATGAAGCGAGAGATTCTCAAGCTGGACGCTACCCGCCCGATCACCGCAGCGATGAGCGGAGGCTGGGAGGGGCCGGTTTCCTCGGTGCTGGACGTGGAGGGGGTCAATTACTCAATACAGGTCTACGACCAGTACCATGCGGCACACCCCGGCCACCCGATGTTCGGGAGCGAGACCTGTAGCACCGTCACTACGCGCGGAGTCTATGCCAACGACCCTGAGAAAGGATACCTGCAAGCCTACGACCTGAACAATCCGGGGTGGGGTGCTCTGGCGGAGGAAGGCTGGAAGGCCATCGCTCATCGCCCCTTCATGGCCGGGACGTTTGTGTGGACCGGCTTTGACTACCGGGGCGAGCCCACCCCGTACAAGTGGCCCTGCATCAATTCCCACTTCGGGATCATGGACACCTGCGGTTTCCCCAAAGACAACTTCTTCTACTATCAGGCCTGGTGGAGGGATCAGCCAGTACTCCACGTCCTGCCGCACTGGAACTGGCCGGAGCGAGTCGGCGAAGAGGTCCCCGTATGGGTCCACAGCAACTGCGACCGGGTGGAACTGTTCCTCAACGGGGAGAGCCTGGGCGCGCAGGACATGCCGCTTAACGGCCATCTGGAGTGGACGGTCAAGTACGTCCCTGGCCGCCTCGAGGCGCGCGGCTGGAAGGCGGGCAGACCAGTGGCGGCCGAGTTCGTCGAGACCACCGGTCCGGCCACAGAGATCCGACTGACGGCGTACAACAAGCAGGTTCTGCGGGCTGACGGAGAGGATGTCGTAGTAGTCTGGGTTTCGCTGCGTGACGAGCAGGGACGTCTGGTACTAACGGCGGACAACGAGGTGCGCTTTGCGGTCAGCGACAACGTAAGGATCATTGGCGTGGGAAACGGAGACCCCAGCAGCCATGAGCCGGACCAGGCCACGCGGCGGCGCGCTTTCAACGGCTGGTGCCAAGTACTAGTGCAGGCGGGGCGGGAGGCGGGTGAGGCGACTGTGACCGCCTGGGGGACCGGCCTGCTCCGGACCACGCTGACAATCCCGCTCGAGCCCTGCGAGCCCAGGCCGGCTGTCTTCTCAGTCCGGCGAGGGCTGGAGCTGTCCACCTGGCGGGTCTCGCCGGTCACCGATGCCGAACCGGCCGGCGATCTGCGCCCGCAGGAGTACGACATGAACACCTGGCAGTCCCTGGTACTAAGCCGCCGGTTCCGGAATGTGTTTCCCGAGCACGGCGGCTGGGTAGCCTTCTTCACGGAGGCGGTGGCTCCCCACTATGACCCGGCGACCGAGCGTCTGGCTCTGCGCGTGCCGGATGCCGTGGGAAGGGTGAAGATCTACGCCGACGACGCGCTGGCTGGCACGCACAACGAGCACGGGCAGGCTTTCAGTGTGCCGCTGGAGAAGATAATGCCGGGGGCTGCCTTCTCGCTGTTGATCACCATGTACGCGAAGGACAAGTGGGGCGGGATCGTCGGCCCGGTGACGGTGGAGAGGCTACCCACGAGGTAGGCGCTCGGGTGTGAGCACGGTATGCAGCGCGGCCTATCGCAGAGAGCTCTATGAAGGAGGGAACCGCCATGGCCAGGTTGTGCAAGCACTGCGGGATGGAGTCTGAACAGGACCGGGTCTGCTCCTGGTGCGGCAAGCCGCTGGAGACGGCAGCCCCGACGCCGGCAGCGGGTCCGGCGCCGGCGAAGGCGGCCGCCCCAGCCGGAGGATCGTCCGCTGCTGCGCCCGGTCGAGGTAAGCATGCCGGTGCGGCCCGGGCCCTGCTCGCTGCCGACCGCCAGCGCCGGGAGACCCCCGTCTGGCCGTACTACCTGATCGGCGTTGGGGTCATTCTGGTTCTGATCCTCGGCGGCATCTTCTTCGTCTACTGGCGTGCTCTGCGCCCGCCGGTGGAGCCGACCGAGTGGAAGGACGTCACCAGCCAGACTAGACTCCTGGCCCTGAAGGTACCGGGCGATTGGTACTACTCCACCTCCGGATCGCCCAGCCAGTATGAGTGGGTGCGTGTGAAGAGCGGCCTGTGCCGGGTAGACATCGAGGGGAGCACGACCAAGGGTGCGCTGGGCGACATTGCGGGCGCCGCGGCGCGCACCTCGGCCGCTCACAACGAGGGGAGCGGCCCCCAACCGCTAGAGATGCGCGCCGAGGGCCGCCTACACAAGACTCTGGGAGAGTTCGCAGCCAAGAATGATCCCAACTTCAAGGACGCCGACGACATGCAGGCCTGCTGGTTTGCCGGGATGCCGGCCGCTTGTTCCCATTACACTACTCGGAAGTCAGCCGGCCTCATGTCGGTGGGGATCAAGGGTCTGCGGATCACAGTGCCGGCCGGGGAGTTGTCCTTCGACGTGCGTCTGAGCGCGCCGGCCAAGGTCTGGGACAAGTTCGAACCTACCGCTTACAAGATCATTGAGAGCGTGACCAAGGGAACCGGTTAGGACCGGCGGCCTGCGTGGCTACGCCGGAATGGCCCTCTCTGCTGCCGCTGACGGGCCGGGCAGGTCCCCTGCGGAAGGCAGATGAAGACGTGTCACGGTCGGAGGAGGCGGTGACCTTTTTCATGCGCAAACCTTTTACTCAGGAACCTCCCATCATCCTTACTGTGGCCGGAGTAGACTCCGGCGGTGGCGCCGGGATTGCCGCGGACCTCAAGACCTTTGCCGCCCTGGGTATGCACGGGGCTTGCGCCATCGCCGCGCTGACCGCGCAGAACACTCAGGCGGTCCTGGAGTCCTTCGCTATCCTGCCGGCCATGCTCACCGCACAACTCGAAGCGGTGCTGACGGACCTGCCCGTCGCCGCGGTCAAGACCGGCATGCTGGCCACTGTCGAGAACGTCGAAGCGGTCTACCAGGCGATTGTCAATCACCGGCTGAAGAACGTAGTCGTGGACCCAGTGATGGTGGCTTCGACCGGCGGCATGCTACTGGAGCCGGGGGCCAAGCAAGTCTATCGAGATACGCTCATGCCCGTAGCCCGGGTGATCACGCCCAACGTCCAGGAGGCCGAGGCGCTGCTGGAGACGCGCTTACAGAGCGTGGATGACCTGCCTGCCGCAGCGCGAGCCCTGGCCCACCTCTCGCCTGTGGGTCCGGAGGCGGTGATCATCACCGGCGGGCATCTGCTGGAAAAGGGGGAAGCGGCGGACGTGCTCTACGAGCGCAAGACAGACCGGGTCCACTTCCTGCTGGCCGGGGCGCTCGAGGTCAACACCACCCACGGCACCGGCTGTGTCTTCTCTGCAGCGTTGGCTGCACAGCTGGCGGTCGGTGATTCCCTGCTCGCTGCAGCCGGCGCCGCCAAAGAGTTTACCACCGAGGCCATCCGCCACGGCCTGACTGTCGGGAGCGGTGTCGGACCGGTGAACCCGATGTGGAGGCTGTTTGGGGATTGATGATTGATGAACTATGATCGGTCAACGAGAGGGGGGAGCGCCGGCCCTGCCGACGTGATTGCCCTCCGTTGTCAACCATCCGTGCCTTGCACCCAAGGAGACTAAGATGATCAGACTGTCCGGTTGCATTGAGATGCTGTTCCCTGAGATCGAGAGCTTCGTGGACCGCATTCCTGCCGCGGCGAAAGCGGGACTTGATGCTTTCGAATTCTGGGGGTACTCCAACAAAGACCTTGAGGGTATCGCCGCGGCCTCGCGGAAGACCGGCCTGCCGGTAGCCGCCATGTGCGTCGAGTCGTCGGAGGGCATGCTAGACATGCGGCTGGCCGATGCCTACGCGGAGGCTGTGCAACAGGCGATCGCCGCGGCCGAGATTGTGGGCTGCAAGACACTGATCTCCACCACAGGCTGGGGCAAAGACGTCGTGGACCGGGCCTGGGGACACGCGGGGATCGTGGCCTGCCTGAAGACAGCCGCGCCCCTGGCCGAGGCTGCCGGGGTGACCCTGGTCCTGGAGCCGCTCAACATCCTGGTGGACCATGCCGGGTACTTCCTCTCCACCAGTGCGGAGGGCTTCGAGATTGTCGAGCAGGTGGGCAGCCCGGCAGTCAAGCTGCTGTTCGACATCTACCACCAGCAGATTACCGAGGGCAATCTGACCGCTAACATCACTTCGCACATTGACGACATCGGCCACTTCCACGTTGCCGACAATCCCGGCCGGAATGAGCCGGGGACGGGCGAAATCAACTACGCCAACGTGCTGGCAGCGATCAACGAGGCGGGCTATGAGAGGTACTTGGGTCTGGAGTTCCGGCCCAGCAAGCCGACCCCAGAGAGCCTGAAACTGATCCTGAGTATTCGCGACACGATCAACGCTCGCTAGGGGGCGTGGTAGGTCGGCAAGCATGGTCCCCCGGACCGACAGCGTAAGGAGGGATCAGCCACGCGCCACCTTCGGAGAGTCACGGCGACGGGGGTGATGTTGGCTGCCGCTGTGTGGGCGGCCGGATGCGCCGGAAGCCACGACTGCCGCGCTGTAGGCATAGGCTGGGCGGTTGGCAAGGCGATTGGGGGCTACGGCACCATTCTGCGCACACTACGGATGGTGGCCAGACGTGGGAGCGTCAGGGCTCGCCCGCCCAGGTCCCGGACGTGGACATCAACGACGTGTCGGCGGTAAACGCGTCAGTGGCATGGGCCGTAGGTGACCCCAGCGGTGCCGACTGCATGATCCTCCACACCACTGACGGTGGCAGGATCTGGGTACGGCAGACGGCACCCACGACCGTCACAGGAGAAGGCCTCGGCGGAGTAAAGGCCATCGGCCCCCGCGAAGCCTGGGCCTGCAGCTCTAACGGCACCATACTCCACACCTCCGATGCCGGCTAGAGCTGGGTGCAGCAGAACGCCGCAGCGACGCCCCGCTCCAACTTCCAGCGACTCGATGCGGTAGGGTGGCAGGCCGTCTGGGTGGCCGGCGACCCAGGCGACTCCACCTATCCTGTCGTGGTGAAGGGTACCGACCAAGGGGCACACTGGACCCGCCAGGGCGGGCCGGAAGCGTTCGGCGAGCACCAGATTGACGTCAGCGCGGTCAGCCCTGCCGTAGCCTGGTCAGTGGGCGGTGGGACCAGCCCAGGCAAGGGCATAAACGTAGCCCGAACCCTCAACGGCCAGACTTGGAGCCTGGTGACCAGCTTCGGCTGGGGCGACGCCAATGGCGTGTGTGCTGTGGATGCCCGCACGGTGTGGGTGGTCACTGATTTCGACGGCATCCACAAGACCACGGACGGCGGCGCCACCCGGATCAAGCAGACAGTCCCTCGTACCGGCTTCTATCTGATGGGCGTGACCACTCTTAGCTCTCAGATAGCGTGGGTCGTCGGTATGTCCGCCGCCAATCAGGACATCATCCTGCCCACCATCGACAGGGGCGCGACTTGGACGGAACAGTCCATGCCGGTGCAGGTGGGGCTGCGGCGGGTATCCCTCGTGGGGGGGCGCCGGTAGGGGAATGACGACCGAACGGCCAGAGAAGCAGGGAGGCGGTGCTCATGTCAAATGAAACGGTGAGGACAGCACGCACGATTGTGGCGGGCGCGGCGCATGGCGCCTGGGTAGCGCTGTTGGTGGGAGCGGTCGTTGCCATGGTGGGTTGGGCCGCGGCGCTGCTGGTGTTCGCCTACTTCCCCGGCCTGGTGGCGACACTGACCAACACCTCGGTAGACCGGGTCTGGGACCTGACTCTGCGCTGGATGGTACAGCTCAAGCTGTTCCTGGTCGGCTGGGTGGTCTTCTCCAGTTTCCTCTCCTTCTGGTGGCGGTCGCTGTAGGATAGCGGCCGAACAGCAGCCACGCGAGCGAAGGGTGCCCATCCCACAAGTCTGCCTGAGTGGAGCTTCTTCCCCGGTCCGAGATGGGGACTGCTGCCTCCATCGTCCGGTCCTGATCCCGTAATGTCGCCTTATCCCCCCTCAGGGAAACCCACCCCACAAATCAGGATTCCCCCGATTGTCCCTCTGCGACCCCCACGGTATTCTCGCACTGTCGCCGACATGAGTACACTCGCGGACACACCGGTAAGGGGGAAGTACAGTGGCATACACTCCGTTGCCTTGCGTTCCGCCGGTAGTTGAGGGGGTTTCCGGACTTTCGGAGACCGCCGCCGCGCCGGGCCAGGAAAGGTCTGAACTGAGAAGCGCCTCCAGGCTCACCCGGGAGGCGGCCGCGGACTGGGCCGGGCTTCCCTGTGATACCTGGACTTCGTGGCCCGCAAACGACCTGGGACGCCCCGGGCCGGGTGAGGAGACGGGGCAGGACCTCGTCAGTCGAGCCCGGGACGGTGAGCAGGGGGCGTTCGAGGCTCTGGTCAAGCAGTATCATAGCCGTATCTACAGCCACGTGCTGCGCATGGTCCAGGACCCCACAGAGGCTGAGGACCTGGCCCAGGAAACCTTCCTTCGGGCTTACCACGCCCTTCCCCAGTTCCGAGGCGAATCCAGCTTCCAGACCTGGTTGTATCGCATCGCCTCGAACCTCGCCATAGACGCCTCCCGGCGGCGCAAGCGCCGCGAGTGGCATACGGTTTCTCTGGACCAGCCTACGGAGGAGGACTCCCCGCTGCCTCGCGAGTTGGCCGATGTCGGAGCCCGCAATCCCGAGGCGTCCGTAGAAGCCTCCGCCCTGCGGGAGATGGTCTGGTCGGTCATCGGTGAGCTTTCCCCCAAGCTACGGCCAGTGGTGGTGCTTTACGACCTGCAGGGGCTGAGCTACGAGGAGATTGCTCGGATTCTGGGCTGCCCCCTGGGGACAGTGAAGAGCCGCCTGTTCAACGCCCGCTGCCAGTTGCGGGACAAGCTGAGCCGGAGACTCTCCCCAGAAATTCTGGCCAGCCTGGGCGCGAACCGGGAGCCTGTGGCGCTGGCGGCCACTGCTTGGTAGGCCTCGGGGCTCGCCGGCGCCTGCGGGGTGAGGTCCGCGAGGCTGTATCGGTAGAGGGATGGATATGCTCCTCGCGCGTCGGGCGCGGGGCGAGATTCTGCCCCTTTCTCCGTAGTACTCCCCTGCCCCAAGGAAGGTATTCGGACAGCCCATGAGGAATCTGAAGCAGGCGACAGTCTCCTCGGGGCACGGGGCATGGCCGACCTGTACACAGACTACCTTCCAGAAGAGGACGAACTCCCAACCGAGACCCCCCTCGGGCCCGTGCGGTTGGGCAGTGATGAGCTCAACCTCGCTGAGTTCCCCTTCGCCCTGCTCTCCGACCGCGCTCCGGCCGGAGTAACGACGCTCGAGTTCACCGACACCATCCGCGGTCCGGAGGGCGAGCCGGTCACCCGTGTCTGGACCGTCACCGGGGCGGAGGAGTTTGGTTTGCCCCTGGCGGGCGATGAGGAGATCTACGTCGCCCTGATGGAGGTCACCCGGGAGCAGGGCTTCCAGAGCCGCACCATCCACATCACCCGCTACGACCTGATCCACCGCCTGGGCTGGCCGGAAAAAGGCGGCAGCTATCGGCGGCTCCACGCGGGGTTAGACCGCCTGCTGGGAGTGACCATCACCGCTCAGCGCGCTTTCTATGACCGCCGCAAGCAGCGCTTCGTGGACGTGGGCTTCCACATCATAGACGACTACCTGCTCTACCATGAGCAGCCGGGGCGCAAGACCCAAGCGGGACGCGTCTACGTTCCTCACAGCTACGTCTCCTGGAATCAGGTCATCTTTGAGTCCATGCTCAGCGGCAACCTTAAGCAACTGGACGTGGGCTTCTACTTCTCGCTGCACAGTGCGCTCTCCCGGCGGCTCTTTCGCTACCTGGACAAGAAGCGGCTGGACGGCAAGCCGGCCTTCCGGATTCGCTTGCGCAAGCTGGGCTTCGAAAAGTTGGGGATGAGCCGCTCCTACTACCCCAGTCATATCAAGCAGGAACTGGCCCGTGCGCACGAGGAGTTACAGCGCAACGGCTTCCTGGCCGGGGCGGAGTACGTGCGCCCGGGTAAGGAAGCAGAAGAGCAGGTGATCTATCGATTCCCGGCTGACCGCCGGCGGCCGCGGCTCTCCCCCTCTAGCGCCGCGCTGATGTCCAGCCTGGTAGACGTGGGTGTAACCCGAGCGACTGCCGAAAAGCTTGTCCGCCAGTATCCGGAAAGGATTGCCGACCAGCTGGACTACCTTCCCTACCGCAGCGCCCAGGACCCGGCGGCGCTGCTGGTGGAAGCCATTCGCGGTGACTGGAAGCCGCCGGCGCTGTACCTGCAGGCGCAGGCGGAGGCCGAGGAGGCGCGACGAGAGGCGGAGGAACGCCGCCAGGTGGAGGAAAAGCGGCGGGAGAAGGAACGGGTCCGACGTGAGCGCGCCGAGCGCCTGGAAGCAGCTTTGCAGGAGCTCTCCATCGCCGAGTACGACGCGCTCTTTCGCCGGGCGCGAGAGCACCTGCAGCAGACCAACCCCTTGGTGGCTGCCCGCCCCGAGTCGCCCGCGCATGAAGCCCTGCTGCGGGAAATCGTCTACGGACTGATGGAGGCTGAGGAGTAGGGGGTTGTCTGGTTCCCCGGGGGGTGGGTGGAGATCGTCGGGCGGAGACACCCTACCATAGTTCACCTTTGCGACGACGCAACGCCTCGACAGACGCTCTTAGAGCCGCTCCAGCAGGAAGTCGTCGAGCCAGGCGGTGCCGGTACCCTCCAACTCTACCCCGATGGAGGCCATAAGCACACCGTAAAGCAGCTCGGTCTCCAGTTCCACTCTGGTCCACTCGCTGTCGCCGGTGACGCGACCACTGTACGCCACATTCTCCCCGCTGCGGACGAAGAGCGCCGCGCCCTGGCCCTGCACGCCCCGGGTGCGTATCCACCCGCTCAGGCGGTACTTACGACTGCTGAAGCGCCCCATGAAGTTGGAGCCGCCGATCCCGACCGCGGAGCGGGCCTTCCTCCCCGGGTTGTCATTAGTCAGACGCAAGGAGAAGTTGTCCTCACGGCCAACCTCCTCGTCACGCACCCCGCCCTCCCAGAAATACTCCGCCTGTGGCTCGGTGCAGGGCTTGGTCACCGCGAAGGTGTTGACCCCACCTGTGAAGATGGTACGGCTCGGCAAGGTGGCAAAGTAAGGATGCACGGTGGAGTTGTCCATCAGCCGCTGAGCTTCCGCGCCATGTACTGACCGGTAGCGGAACTTGACGTGGTGCTTCGTGCCACCCGGAATCTCCTGTCCTGGTTCGTAGGGGTTGATGAGGAAGTGGATGTCGTAGGCCCACGGGCACAGCCACCAGGCCGGGCGCAGCTTCGGGTTGGAGTCAAAGTCGAACTCCAGAGCCAGATTGCCCAGCGGGTCGTGTAGGAGCGCAGCCATTCCGCCGGCCGGGTTGAACTTCATCTGATCCTCGATCTTCGGGACGTGGTTGTGGAATAGGGGGTGCCGGTATAGCTTCCCCTCCGGGTCCTGGAAGACGATCCACTGGTAGCGACACTGCCAGGGATCGGCGACCTCCACCGCGGGGGGGACGTGGTCATAGGGCACGGGATCGGCGAAGGACAGGCCAAAGTGGTCGTTCTTCCAGCTCTTCCCGGCAGCGACCTCGACGGTGGTATCGAGCTCCCAAAGGTAGGTCTCGCGCTTGGCGTCATAGGTGACAGTCAGGCGGCCGTTGCAGAAGACGTTACCGCCCGGATTGCGGAAGCGATAGCGGGCTACAAACTCCGGGCCGTTGGTCTTTTCCACAACCCATTCTTCCTTGACATCCACCACGTTCTGGGGGCCGTTATACTGGTCCCAGTGCAGGCCGATCATGGTCAGCGGCTTGTAGCCGGGGCGCAGGCGCACCTCGTGGACGATCGAGGACGCCGGGTCAATGCGTCCCAGCGGCTCGTTGTTGCAGAAGAGGAACTGCTGGCGTAGGAAGTAGGCCATCCGGAACCGAGGAGGTTCCTTGCCCGGCCAGGTAGCCTGCTCGGCAGGCAGTACCTGGGTATTGGCGGACTTGCGGACGTCCTTGAACCGGTAGAACTGGTCGCCGAACACGCCGATTCCATGGCGGCCGGCGAGCACCGGGGCGACGGTGTCGCGGTAATGAATGGCCAACTCGCCGTCCACCCAGACCTCGATCACCGGCCCGGCGGTGACGATCTTCACCTGCCGCCAGACAAAGGGCTTGCTCTGGAAGGGCACCACCTGCAGGAAGCCTCCGGCGGGGGACCAGAGCGCCACCGCCCCACCGGGGCCCAGGCCGTTGCTGTCGCCGGCCAGGGTGCTGAAAGCGATGCGGTAGAAGTGGTCCCGGTCCGTGTAGCGGACGACCGCGCAGGTTTCCCAGCAGGGCTCGAACTCGCCCGGCCGGTAGCCCAGCATATTCATGCCGAAGTACTCCACCCGGTCGGGCACCATCGCGGGCAGCAGGAAGGCGAACTCTAGGGCATAGTCCGAATCCCGTGCATCGCCCTGCAGGAGGTAACTCCAGGCCGGAGCCTTGCTCTCCACGTGGAGCACCCCGTCCCGCTCACTCCACTCGGCGTGGTTGACGGGGCGAGGCGGGTAATAGGGCATGACATCGGGCAGCACCATATCCAGGCGCTCCCAGCCCTGCAGGGTGGCCACTCTCGTTTCGGTCTGGGCCATGAGCAACTCCTCGCGTGAGTCTGGTTTGTCGGCGAGAGCGACGGTGGTCGCCAGAGCCAGGCAGGCGAAGCAGACCAGGCGTGCAAGCATAAGTGACTCCCCCTTGGCGGGCGAGGGCAGGGAACCGGACTAAGCTCAGCGCGCCGTCAAAACCAGTCGACTACGGCCGGCCAGCAACCGCACGGTACAGGTCAGGGAGCGTGCCGCAGCGCCGCCTAGCGCCAGCCGACCGGTGTACCGGCGAGGATACCCTCCCGGTTGCTCCGGGTCCAGCAGAGCCTGCAGGGCGGCGCGCTCCTGTTGGTCGGCCGCCGCCTCCCACAGCGGTCGGCCCTGTTGCCGCGCGGTCTCCTGCTCCCAGGCCTCTTCCCAGGCGCGATTGAGGAACAGAACGCGTCCCTCCCGGTCCAGCACCGCGATCATCGTGTCCAGGGCGTCAATGATCTCGGTGGCCATCTCCACCTCCTCCTCCAGCCGCCGAATCGCTTCAGTGCGTGCCGCCAACTGCTCCAGGCGATGCTCGAGCAGGTCCGTGGCCGAGCACTCGCCGACTATGTGCTGCGGGGTAGTGAAGAAGAGTTTGCGGTGCCGGCCCCGGTCGGAGACGATCTCCGGGTGCACAGCGATGGCCTCCAGCAGCTGCACCGCAGAAAAACGTCGGCGGTCGTACTGGCACAGGCCGATGAAGAGCCCCTCGGAAAACAGGGCATTGGACTTGCACTCGAACTCCATCAGGCGACCGCTGCCGGCGCGCCGATGGGTGGCCCAGGACATCTCGGAGGTCATGCGCAGGCCGGTGAAGCCCTGCTCGACGGCCCGCTCGACGTCCAACGCCAGGGCCTGCAAAGCGCCATCGGGGTCAAAATGACCGGTGCGGAAGAGAAACTGCCGGGCCGGCACCAGGTTCAGTTGGCCTGCGGCGAGGTAGGTCTCGGGCTGCAGGCCGGCAGCGCGCAGGTAGTCGAGGACGGTCTCCGCCGAGCGCTGGTCGAGCACATAGCTGACGCGCTCTCCACGCTGGAGTCCGTCGGCGAGGAAGGGCGTGATCCAGGCGCGGTGTTCCTCCTCGGTATCGTACAGGCAGAGAAGATGGCTGCCCGGGCGCAGGTCAGCGATTTCTTGTTCGTGGTTCAGATGGCGCACTGCTCGGTTCACCTCAAGACAATATGGCGAACACTTATATTCTCCCCGAGAAGACCATCTTCCTCTTGCGCAGACGAAGCAGGACCACAAGGGTGGGGGCAACTGCTGCTGGTCCAACGGGGTAGCTCCTGTCAGTGCACATGAAATTACTGCTCACCCCTTGACAATAGAACAAAAGTGCTATATACTCCTGCTTGTCACCGGAGGGAGCGACGAAGATGCAGATTCGATCACTAGAGGCCTGGGGGTTGCCGACGGAGTTGCTGGAGATCTGGGACCGGGAGTACGGACCGGCGCTGCTGCCAGCCCAGGCACAGGCGGTGAGCGCGACCAATGTGTTGCGAGGCGGAAGCCTCATCCTCTACGCGCCGACGGGGGCAGGCAAGACCCTGGTTGGGGAGATGGCGGCGCTGCAGGCCGCCACACACGGGCGGCGCACCCTGCTACTAGTGCCCACCAAAGCCCTGGCCGAGGAGAAGTATGCACTGCTGCGCCGTCTGTACGCCTCGCTGGGGCTACGCGTGGTGATCAGCACTCGCGATCGGCGGCAGGACGATGGGCGGCTGACGCGAGGGGACTTTGATCTGGCGGTAGCCGTACCCGAAAAGGCGCACTACCTACTGAATCTCTGCCCCGCCGCAGTGCGCGCTCTGGGGTGCGTGGTGGTTGACGAGCTGCAGCTGCTGGGTGATCCGGAGCGCGGACCCACGTTGGAAATCACGTTGGCGCTGTTGCGGGCCGCCTGTCCCGCCCTTCAGATAGTCGGATTGTCGGCGGTGATGGGCAAGCCGGGAGCGGTGGCGGGGTGGTTGGGGGCAGAATGGCTGGAGGTACGGCAGCGTCCGGTAGAACTGCGGTGCGGTGTTCTGGCCGGCGGGGTCTTCCGCTACCGGGAGTTCAACAGCGGGCAGATTGGTGAGGAGCGCTGGGGCCTGGATCTGGCGGAACTGTCCTGGCAAGAGGCGGCGACGCACTTGGCGTTGTGGCTGGCGGAACAGGGCGAGCCGACGCTGCTGTTCCTCCCAGACCGGGCTAGTGTGGTGAAGATGGCGCTGCGGTTGGCCGAGGAATCGTCTTTGACCTACCCCCGCGCAGGGCAGGAGATGGGACCAGCAGCAACTAGTCTCGCTGCGCTGCCTCGGACCGCGACGCGGGAACGGCTCCGGGAGGTGGTCGCGGCGGGGGTGGCTTTCCATTCCAGTGATCTGCAGTTCGAGGAGCGGTGCCTGGTGGAGGAGGCTTTCGCCCACGGGGAGATCATGATCCTGTGCAGCACCTCGACTCTGGCGCTGGGGGTGAACCTGCCGGCGCGCAACGTCATCCTGGCCGCCGAACGCTGGGAACAGCCTACCGGAGGAGGCCGACCAGCGTTAGTGCCACTCAGCCGGGCGGAGTATGAGAACATGGGCGGACGAGCCGGAAGGCCCCGGCTGGGGGAGGAGTTCGGGCGGGTCATCCTGCTGGCCGATTCCCCCTACCAGCAGCAGGCCTTACTGGACCGGTACACCACGCCCGGCCTTGACCCGCCAATTCCGGCCCTCGGGGCGCTGCCGCCACTGGGGCAACTTACTCTCCTGTGCGGCGCACAGGGCGGCGGCGTGGAGGACTTGGCGGCGCTCTACCGCCATACTTTGACCGCCTGGACGCGGGGAGAGGCGGAGAATGGGGAACTGCCCGCAGACCTGAGGACGGCACTGCACTCGGCGGAGCGCTATGGACTGCTGGCCCCGGCGGAGCCCGGGCACCTCTGCGTGACGCCCCTGGGGAGACTGGCGGCGGGGAGTGGGGCAAGCCTGGAAGGCTTCTATTGGCTGAATCGGTGGGTAGGAAGAGACTACCCCCCCGCCTCGCCTCCCTTAAAGGGAACAAAGGCGAGTACGGCGAGTATGGTCGGCGACCTGGCGCTTCTCTTCCTGGCTGCCCTGACGCCGGAAGCCATGGCGCTTGGCTTCCCCCTGGGAGAAAGCAGGGAGCCAAAGCCGGACTATGTGGAGCACCTGGAAGCACAGGCGACTGCTGGTGACCGGGTCTTGTTGGCGGCCTTGCGGGAGAGTAGCGAACGTTCGGCTGCCGAAAAGGCGCGGGCGGCCAGGCTGGCCCTGACCTTGCTGCGCTGGGTCGGTGAGGAGAGCACCAGCCAGATTGAGGAGGCGGTGCGGCTACCCGCCGGACGACTGGCAGTTGCGGCAGAGACTATGTCCTGGCTGGTAGGACTGATGGCCCGCCTGGGCGCGGAGCACGGCTGGCCGACGTCCCGCGTGGCGGCCGCTGAAACTCTGGCCGCGCGTCTCGCCACTGGCCTGCCAGAGCACGCCCTGGGGCTGGGGCAAGCTCTCCGCGGTAGAGTCGGGCGTGACCGGGTTCTGGCCTTGCTGGCCGCCGGCATCCGCACTGTGGAGGATTGGGAGGCGCTGAGTCCTGCTGACCGGCGACGGTTGCTTCCGGAAGCGCAGGAGGAGACGAGGCTGCGGTCGGAGGCGCCTGGTCCCACCCCGGCCGGAGGGCGGAGACGGCGTCAGCCGGCTTCGCCACTGGCCGGGCAGTCGCCGCTCCCCACTTCCTCGCCTTGCCTACTCATGGACGCGCGTCGGCCCGACCGCGCCGTCTTCCACGGGCGCGAGGTCTATCTGCGGCCCGCCGAGTGGCGGCTCCTAGCAGCTCTGGCCGCTCAACCGGGGTGTTGCCTCTCCCGCGAGCGGCTCATGGCTGAACTCTGGGAACCGGGAGAAGTGGTGGAAGCGGGGCAGGTGAACTGGCATCGTCACCGACTGGTCAAAAAACTGAAGCAGGCTTTACCACCCGGCGAGGCGGCTCCGATCCGCACCGTGCCCCGTCGTGGCTATTGCCTGGACTTGCCAAGTGACGAGGTGCGGTTGGTGGGATACACCAAGGACTGAGCGCTGCTCGGCGCGACCGGAGACGGACCGGTTGAGACGACCCGCTGAGTCTGCTATACTGCCGCGAGGTCGCGACGCTCCGACCCCGATCCAGAGGAGGAGGATACTGACATGGCACTGCAAGGCAATGCTTTGGTCGCCCAGTCCGGGGGACCCACGGTAGTGATTAACGCCAGCATGGTGGGCGTCGTGGAGGCGGCACGGCAACACGCCGAGATTGACACGGTGCTGGGCGCCGTGCACGGGATGGACGGCATACTGAATGAGGGGCTTATCGACCTCTTCCGGGAAGACCCGGTGGTGTTGGACGGGATACGCTATACTCCCTCCGCGGCGCTCGGTACCAGTCGAATCAAGCCCAAGCAGCCGGACCTGGAACGCGCCCTGCAAGTCTTCAAAGCCCACGACATCCGCTATTTCTTCTACATCGGCGGTAACGACAGCCAGCTGGCGTGTCACCTGGTCTCGCAGTTGGCCCAGCAAAGCGACTGGGAGATGCGGATCATCGGCGTGCCCAAGACCATTGACAACGACCTGGTCATCACCGACAACTGCCCGGGATTTGGCTCGGCGGCACGGCTGGCCGGGTCAGCGGTGCAGTTCGTGGCTCGAGACGCGGAGGCCTTCGGCGAGGCCGAAGTCATCGAGATTATGGGGCGGCATGCAGGCTGGGTCACCGGAGCCACGCAGGTAGGACGGCAGGAGGACCGCGATGCGCCGCACCTGGTGTACTTGCCGGAGGTCAAGGTCAACCCCGACGAGTTCATAGATGACTGTAAGGAGGCCTACGGTAAGTACGGCTACCTGGTGGTGGCGGTTTCAGAGGGCTTCGCCTTCGCGGAGAGCGAGATGACCAAGTCCTCGGGCAAGCTGGACGAGTTCGGCCACGCCCGCTTGAGCGGCGTGGCCGAGGCGCTGGCGGAGATCGTGGAGGAGGCCATCGGGCGGCGTTGCCGGCATGACCGGCTGGGCAACCTCCACCGCTGCTTCTCCTACGCGGCTTCGGCCGTAGACCTCGAGGAAGCCTACGCCGTGGGGCGCAACGCCGTGGACCGGGCCTGCAACGGCGAGACGGATTTAATGATCACGATCCAACGCAAGAGCGACGATCCGTTCCAGTTCGAGTGCGAGACAACTTCGCTCACAAGCGTTGCTGACAGAGAGCGGCTGGTGCCGACCGAATGGATAAATGAGCGGCAGAACGGGGTGACCGAGGCGTTTCTGCGCTATTGCCGGCCACTAATGAAAGGGACCGGGGAGCGCATGCCCGAGGGCCTGCCCCGGTACCCGCGGCTGCAAGGGCACAGGGTGGAGAGGAAGCTGACCGAGTATGTGAGGGGAAAGTAGCCGCAACCTCGAAGCAATCAGGGCGGGCCGGATAGCAGCAGTCTCGTGGGCCACGCGACGTCTGCCAACCGACTACCCGGTCGCTCCCTTGGTCGGGTAGGGGTGCGTTTGCGCCTTGCCGGGGCGGTATGCTATAATCTCCGCGCAGTGGGGCGGCGGCTGACGCCGGCCCCCTTCCTGTTCTGGGCGGGACCAGCCCCGGAACTGACTTAGCCATAGGAAGGACGTGACTGTTATATGGCCCCTGAGGCCACTTTGTATGAAGCGATGTATATTCTGGACGCGAGACTGTCCGAAGACGAACAGGCGCAGGCCGCCGCGTTGCTCCGGGACGCCATAGTGGCTGGCGGTGGAGAGTTCGTTTCCGACGAGCTGTTCGGGCGACGGCGGCTGGCCTACCCGATTGCCGGTCACGTAGAAGGCGTCTATCGGGTCATGTACTTCCGTGGTGGGGGGGCGGTTGCGGAGGACGTCAAGCACCAGTTCACGCTGATCGAGCCCGTTGTGCGGGGCATGGTTGTGGTGGCCAATCCCCAGGCTATCTTCAGCGTCACCCCCCCAAGGCAAGCAGAGGAGACTTCCGCGGCGGAGGGAGAGGGAATCCCGGTCCCCGCTGCGGAAACCTCTGCCCCGGAGACGCCAGCCGAAGAGGCCCCGACGACCGAGGCGCTCCCGGAGCAGGCCCCTGAGGAGGCTGCGGTGGAAGAGCCGGTTCCCGAAGCGTCGGAAGGCGAGGGGGAGGCTACTGCAGCCTAACGCTCGCATCAGCACACTCCACTCTGTTCGGGAGAGAAGGTCACACCATGAACGTCGTCGCGCTAGTCGGCAGGATCGGCAGCGACCCGGAGATGCGCTACACCCCCAGCGGGTTGGCCATCACCAAGTTCCGCCTGGGGGTCCAGCGCCAGCGCAAGGCCGAACCCGGTGAGCAGGATACCGATTGGCTGGATATTGTTACTTTCGGACAGCAGGCCGAGTTCGTTTCGCAGTACTTCGACAAGGGGGCGCTGGTCGGTCTGACCGGAAGAATCCAGAGCCGGAACTGGGAAAGCCAGGAGGGCCAAAAGCGGACGTCGGTGGAAATCGTAGCCGAGCGGGTGGAGTTCATGGAGAGCAAGGCTGAGGCGGACCGGCGGCGGGCGGCCAAAGCGTCGCGCGAGGGTGGGGGCGTGCCCGTGGCGGGCAGCGGGGTCATGCCCGAGGCGCCGCCTCCCGGCGAAGACTTTTTCGGAGACTAGCCGCGCACGGTCGGCATCAGCAGAGCCGGCATGCCCGGATGCACTTGCCTCATACTCTACCTCCTCCCCCGGCGGGGGAGGAGGTGCCTGCGAACGCGTCGCTGACCAAGTACGGGAAACGCGGCATGCCCCCCGTGTAGCGCCACTGAGAACGGTTTACCATGGACCGGGACGTATCCATCGGCATTGACTTGGGCGGTACCACCTTCGAGGTGGGCTTGCTTACGCCGGCGGGTGAGTTGATTGACAGCGTGTCCCGTCGCACTCCCCAGCGGAACAGCGCTGCCATCTTGGAGACCTTGGAAGCGGCCGGCCGGGACCTGTTGTCCAACCATCCAGATCGCTCCCTTGCTGGGGTGGGGATGGGCGTGCCCGGACATGTGGTACCCGAGACCGGCGAAGTCCTCAACTGCCCCAACCTGCAGGCTCTGAACGGCACCAACGTGGCCAGGCAGCTGGTCAGCGTCTTCGGCGTGCCAGTGCGGGTAGCGAATGACGCCTTCTGCGCGACTCTGGCAGAGCTCCGCTACGGGGCAGGGAAGGACGTGGAGAACCTGCTGTTGCTGACGCTGGGGACCGGGGTGGGCGGTGGAGTGGCGCTGGACGGCACAGTGCGCCGCGGGCCGCGCCAACTGATGGGTGAGATTGGGCATATGACGATCGCGCCGGGCGGGCGGCGCTGCGGCTGCGGCAGCTTCGGCTGTCTGGAAGCCATGGCCGCCAAGCAAGCCATGATCGACATGGCGATAGAGCGCCTGCAAACGGGGCGACCCAGTCTGATTGATGAGTTGACCGGTGGCGACGATGCCGCTATCACTCCGCTCATCATCGCCGAAGCCGCTCAGCAGGGCGACAAGGTGGCCCGGCGTGTGATTGACCAGACCGGCCACTACATCGGTCTGGCCATCTGCAACGCCATCCTGCTCGTGGATCCCGACCTGGTACTGATCGGCGGCGGAATCGCGGCGACGGGAGAACTGCTTTTCCAGGCCATACGCCGGACAGTCCGGCACGTAGGCGTCTACGCACAGTTTGACGTGAGCAGAATCCTCCCGGCCGCGCTCGGCAACCGCGCCGGAGTATACGGGGCCGGGGCGCTGGTCTGGGAATCAGGTTACGGTTGACAGTGTCAGAGCCAGTAGGGGTCCGGGCGGTGCTATCCTCAACTGATAGCGCTCGCCGGCACTGGCACCTGCGAAAGGTGATACTCAATGCAGCTACCGAAGGCATCCCTAGTTCCTCCTCTTGACCCCGATTTTCGACCCGCGGCGATGGCTTTCAAGGTTTTTCAGAGGGAGGTGCGCGCCTCGGGACAAGGAGCACCCCTGGTGATTGCTCTGGAGCGCGGCGGCGGGGCAATCACGCGCTACGAGACCGAGGTTTTCCCACCCGAGTCGCCTCAGGCTCTCGCTAACCTGCGCTACATAGCAGAGCTGATCAAAACGCTCCTGTGGGCGCGCGGCGGCTGGCGAGTAGTGGTAGGCGGACCACCGCAACTGGGAGCGTATGTGAAGGAGGCTTACGCGCCGGGCGGACAGTACGCCTTCGATGCCGAGTTCATGGGCGGGGTCTACGAGAAACCGTTTACGGTGGAGAGCGTGACTCCCGAGCAAGTGCCGGCGGCGAACGAGAAGACGGTAGCCGCAGGACGGCACCTGGAGGGGAATCGAATCGGCTTTGACGCGGGGGCCAGTGACTATAAGGTCGCCGCAGTGATCGACGGCGAGGTTGTCTTCAGCGAGGAGTACCCCTGGGACCCCAAGGTGCAGAGCGACCCGCAGTACCATTTCGATCACATCATGCATGCCATGCGGGAGGCCGCTAAGCATCTGCCCCGGGTAGACGCCATCGGGGTCAGCAGCGCGGGGATATACATCGACAACCGCGTGGCGGTGGCTTCCCTCTTCCGCGGAATCGAGAAACCGGTCTTTGACGCGGAGATTCGGCCATTGTTCCTGCGCGTGCAGCAGGAGATGGGCGGGGTGCCGCTGGAGGTAGCCAACGATGGAGACGTGGCGGCGCTGGCCGGTGCGATGAGTCTGGAGACGACACGACTGCTGGGGGTCGCCTTTGGTTCGAGCGAAGCGGCGGGGTACGTGGACGCAGAGGGGAACATTACCGGCTGGCTCAATGAGCTGGCCTTTGTGCCGATTGACTTGGCGCCGGATGCAGCCGTGGACGACTGGTCCAACTACCCGGGTGTGGGCGCGCAGTACCTGTGTCAGACGGGAGTGGTGCGGATGGCCGACAGAGCGGGCCTGCCCCTGGACAAGGGCCTGCACCTGGCCGACCAGCTCAAGCAGGTGCAGGAGTACATGGCCCAGGGCGACGACCGCGCGCGGCAGGTGTACGTGACGGTGGGGCGATGGGTGGGGTATGCGGTGGCCTACTACGCGCTGTTTTACGATCTCGCGCACGTGCTGGTGATGGGTCGGGTGACGACCGGGGAGGGTGGGGAGATCCTGCTGGCTGAGGCGCGGGAGGTGCTCAATCAGGATTTCCCGGAGCTGAGCGGCATAGAGCTGCACCTGCCGGGCGAAAAGGAGAGACGGGTCGGGCAGGCCATCGCGGCGGCGAGTCTGCCGGAGATTGGCCGGTAGCCGGTGATGGGTAGCATAGCGGCGATACAAGACTGCGCCACCCCGGCTAGGCGCAAGTGCCGCTGGAGGAAGAGAAGCCGGCGCCACGCGGACGGAGGGTTCCTACCATGCAGTTGCACATGCCTAAAGCAGAGATGTTCATCCCCGACGGCACGCCCGAGGCTGAGGCTCTGGCGCGGACCACGCATCTGGGGATCGGAGCACATCAGGACGATCTGGAGATCCTGAGCGGACATGGGATATTGGAGTGCTTCGGGCGGGCAGACCGGTGGTATGGGGGGGTCGTGGTGACGAACGGCTCCGGCTCGCCACGGGATGACCTATACGCCGATTACAGCGACGAGCAGATGCAAGTGGTGCGACGGCAGGAGCAGAAGAAGGCCGCGGTACTGGGGGAGTACGCCTTCCAGGGGTTGCTGGACTTCACCAGCGCCCAGGTGAAGGACTCGGCGGAGCTGGCCGTAGTCGAGGATGTCAAAGCCATACTGACAATGGCGCGACCGCAGATTGTCTACACCCACAACCTGGCCGATAAGCACGACACGCACGTGGCAGTGGCGCTGCGGACGATCCAGGCGATCCGCGACCTGCCGGCGGACCGGCGTCCGCAGACCCTGTGGGGCTGCGAGGTTTGGCGCGACCTGGATTGGATGACCGACGAGGACAAGGTGGCTCTGGACGTGAGCGCTCACGAGAATCTGCAGGCGGCGCTGCTGGGAGTATTTGACTCGCAGATCTGCGGGGGCAAGCGCTATGACTTGGCGACTATGGGGCGGCGGAAGGCGCACGCTACCTACCATGCCACGCATGGCGTGGACGTGGCTACCGGGCTAACCTTCGCCATGGACATGACATCTCTGATCCGGGACGAGACCCTGACCCCGGCAGCGCTCGTGCAACAGAGGATTGAGGCGTTTGCCGCCGAGGTGGTGGGGAGGTTGGGAAGACTGGGATAGCAGAGCCCCGTCCCCCCGGCTCTCTCACAGGGGAGGAGTAGCCAGGAACACCGCTGGTGACGCCGGGGTCCAAAGACTGGACGTGGTCGATACATACGGTAATACGACTTGCTGCCAGCCCGAGGGTGTGCCCGCGGGCCGGGTGGGTTTGTATACCCGCTCCTTATGCTGGACAGGCCGCTGAGACAACAGATTCGGGAGCTGATACAAGGGACGCCGGAGGCTACTCGCCTGCGCGAGCGGCTAGCCCTGCCTGGCTCGCCACTGCAGGTGGAAGGCCCTAGCGGGGCGGGGAAGGCGGCGCTGTTGGCCGCGCTTCTCGGCGAGCCGGGAACGACAGCGCTCGTTCTGACGTTCAGCGACGAGCGGGCCGCACAGCTGGCCGGGGATCTGACCGCTCTGCTCGCCGAGACAGTCAGGGGCGAGGCCAGCGGGCCGGAAGCCCGTCCCCCGTGGCCGGAAGTTCTCCTGTACCCTTCCATCGCCTCGGCTCTTTATGACGGCGTGGAGCCGGAGCCGGCAGAGGTGGCTCAGCGGTTGACCGTGCTCAATCGGCTGGCGACCGGGGAGCCCACTATCGTGGTGGCCGCGGTCAGGGCGGCGCTGCACCTGACTATGCCGGTCGAGGCCCTGCGGGCAGCGCGAAGAGTGCTGGCAGTAGGGCAGGCGATCAAGCGCGACGAGTTGATTGACTCCCTGCTCAACCTGGGGTATGAGCGCGTAGCGCTGGTGGACGAGGTGGGGCAGTTCTCGGCCCGAGGCGGGGTAGTGGACTTCTCGCCGCCGACTGAGCCGCACCCGGTGCGGCTGGAGTTCTTCGGCGACGAGATTGAGTCCTTGCGACACTTTGACCCTGTTACGCAACGGTCCCTCGGTCCCGTGGGAGCGCCATCGCCCCACCGACCTGCCCTCGGGGGGAAGGGGGAGAGAGTTCTGGTGGGACCAGCCGGCGAGATTCTGCTCACTCGTGAGGCCGTGCAGCGGGCCTTGCCCGCGATCCGCTTCGCCTACCGGCGGGAACTGGACTTGCTGCGCGAGCGAGAGAGGCATCGCGAAGCCGAACGGCTCAAGGAGCGGATGAGCCAGGACCTGGAGCTCTTGGAGAGTTTGCGACCACATCCCTCGCTCACCCACTATCTCCCCTACCTCTACCAGCATCCCGCCTGCTTGTGCGCGTATCTGCCGGAGGGGGCCGGGCTGGTGGTGGACGAGCCGGTGCGGGTCAAGAGCCACGCCGAGCAGTTTGAGCAGGAGGTCGGACGCGCCTACGAGAGTGCAGTGAAGTTGGGCAGTCATCTGCGGCTGCCGGCGACGGCCTGCATGCCCTGGGAAAACTTCGTAACCGCGTACTTGCGCCACTCGCGCCTGCGACGGCCAACGCTGTATCTGACCATGTTACAGCGTGAGGTGCCCTGGGCGCCGGAGGCCGAGCTGATCCACTTCAGCACCCCGCCGGTGGATTCGTTCGGGGGACGGTTTGAGCTGCTGGTGGAGGGGTTGGCGCAGTGGGAGCGCGAGGGGAAGCGGGTGCTGGTCTGTACCAGCGAGCCGGACCGGATTGAGGAGGTCTTCGCCAAGCGCGGTCTGGGAAATCTGCGCGCTCCGGGGGAGCATCCGGCCCTGGAGCCAGGATTAGTGAACCTCGCGGACCTGGACCTGTCAGGCGGGTTCGCCGTGCCGGGCGCGGACCTGGTGGTGCTCACTGGACGGGAGATCTTTGGCTGGCGACGGCTGCGCCGGACCGAAGAGCCGGCCTACAAGCGGGGATTCTCTCTGACCTCCTTGCGGGAGTTGCACGACGGGGACTACGTAGTGCACATCAACCACGGCGTGGCCCGCTACCGAGGCCTGACCCGGCAGACTCTGGGAGGCATTGAGCGAGAGTACCTAGTTCTGGAATACGCAGGGAGCGATCGGCTGTACGTGCCAGTCACGCAGCTCGACCGGGTGCAGAAGTACGTCGGCGGCGAGGGGGCGGTGCCAGAAGTCGGGCCGATGAAAAGCCAGCGCTGGAAGGCCGCCAAGAAAGAGGCGCGGCGCTCGGCGCAATTGCTGGCCCGGGAACTGATGAAGCTGTATGCTGCCCGCGAGCAAGCGCCCGGCTTCTCCTTCTCCCCGGACGGGCCCTGGATGGCGCAACTGGAGAACTCCTTCCGCTTTGACGAGACTCCGGACCAGTTGCGGGCCATCGCCGACGTGAAGCACGACATGGAGGCGCGGCGGCCCATGGACCGGCTGATCTGCGGCGATGTGGGTTACGGCAAGACCGAGGTGGCCATCCGCGCGGCCTTCAAAGCCGCCCTGGACGGCAAGCAGGTCGCGGTGCTAGCCCCGACCACAGTACTGGCGCAGCAGCACTACAACACCTTCCGCGAGCGCCTTGCCAACTACCCGCTGGAGGTGGCGATGCTCAGCCGCTTCCGCACGCCCGAGCAGCAGCGGCGCACCGCCGAGGGCCTCAAGTCGGGCACGGTGGACATCGTCATCGGCACTCACCGCCTGCTGAGCGGAGACGTTCAGTTCAAGGACCTGGGCCTGCTGGTGATTGACGAGGAGCAGCGCTTCGGGGTCAAGCAAAAGGAGCGGCTGAAGCAACTGCGCTCGGAGGTGGACGTGCTCAGCCTGTCGGCAACCCCGATTCCGCGGACCCTGAACATGGCGCTGTCGGGCATCCGGCAGATCTCGGTGATCAACGATCCACCCCAGGGGCGACTGCCGATTCGGACCTTCGTGCGCGAGACGGACGATGAGCTGATCCGGCAGGCGATTCTGCGGGAGATCGAGCGGGGCGGACAGGTCTACTTCGTGCACAACCGGGTGCACTCCATCAAGCATGTGGCCGCGCATCTGCAGCGGCTGGTGCCAGAGGCGCGAGTGGCGGTGGCCCACGGGCAGATGGAGGAGGGCGACCTGGAGCAGGTGATGCTGGCCTTCTACGCCGAGGAGTTCGACGTGCTGGTCTGCACTACCATCATCGAGAATGGGCTGGATGTGCCTAATGTCAACACGCTCATCGTGGACGACGCGGACAAGCTGGGCCTGGCGCAGCTCTACCAGTTGCGCGGGCGAGTCGGGCGCTCGGTGCGGCAGGCCTACGCGTATCTGCTCTACCGGTATCCCGACCGGATGACGCCGGAAGCGGAGGAGCGGCTGAAGGCGGTAGAGGAGTTCAGCGAGCTGGGGAGCGGGTTCCGGCTGGCCTTGCGGGACCTGGAGATCCGCGGAGCGGGAGCGATCCTGGGCGCCGAGCAAAGCGGGCAGATGTCCTCGGTGGGGCTGGACCTGTACACGCAGATGCTGGCCGACGCGGTCAAGACGCTCAAGGGGGAGCGGCCCAGCGACCTGGAGGGTCTCCCAGCGTTGGACCTGCCGGTGGAGGCGGTGATCCCGGCCTCGTACGTGCCCGACGAACGGCAGCGGATAGACCTGTACCGACACCTGGCGGAGTTGCAGAACGAGGAGGAGATACAGGGGATCGCCGAGGAAATGCGCGACCGGTACGGTGAGCCACCGGCGGCGGTGGAGAACCTGCTGCGGATCGCCAAGCTGAAGCTGCGGGCGATACCGGCGGGCGTGGCGGAGGTCGGCCCGGACAACGGGCGACTGGTGGTGCGCCTGGCGCCCTCGGCGCGGCTTTCGGCGCGGGAGACGGAGATCTTCCGGGGGATGCTCCAGCCGACCCTGCGCCAGGCCCGCCAGGGCGCGCGCTCGATTCTGCCCCGGGCTAACGTCACCGAGAACACCCTCTCCTTCGCCCCGGCGGGCAAGGAGGCCGACTTTGTCCTGCGAGGGGTGGAGCAGTTGATAGAGCTACTCGTCAAGAGGGCCGAGTACAACCGGAAGCAGTCGGAGGAGGTGGGGGCGAGATGAAGAAGCTAGTGGTGTTGGCCGTCGCCATGTCTGTGGTCTGTTTGCCCGCCTCCGCCCAGGGCCCAAGACCCCCAGTCCCGGATCCTCGCCCCGGCCTGGTTGGGGTGGAGGTGTCGAGTCTGTCTGACCTGGCCAAGGTCGGCCCCGAACTCAAGGCGGCCGGCGTGAACGCCGTCGTTGCGTTGGGGCCACTGGGCGCGGCTATGACCCCGGGCCTTTGGGAGGCACAATCCGGCAATCTGTTCGTCATGCTGAGCGGGGAGGCTATGAGCGGAGCCTCCTCAGGAGCGGACGGCGAAAGGGACCGACTCCTGCGGATCTATGACTGCGCGTGGTGGACCCGGGGGAAGCCGGCCTTCCTCGGGTTTCTCTTCGCACCGCGATTGGAGTCAGGACTGACCGGGCCGGAGTACAAGGTCGAGATCCTCGCCGCCGAGGCGGGCAATGGGGGCGCCAAGCAGGCAGCGGGCTTACGCCTGGTGGAGATGGCCACCGCCGGGGCAGCGGCCCCGGGGTGGCAGTGGTTCACCACGGAGGTACCGGCGGCGGACCTGATCACTGTGTACCTAACTCCGGAGGAGGTACTGGGTATGCCGACCCAGGAGTGGGCGGAGAAGCTCAGGGCGATGGCCCACGCGCCCTATCGCGATTACTCCGGCGTCATGGTCGCTTTCTTGGGAGATGGTCCTCAGGCGCAGGAGCTGACTGAGCCGCCTCTGGAGCAAGCGGCATTTGCCGCCGTGGACGCGGCGGTCAGTGGTATTCTCTTCCTCCGTCCTCTGAACGACGTCGTTCGCAGGGTGCAGTTGGGGGTCGCCCGCAAACTGGCCGACCGCTTGGGCGACGGCCTGAAGACCAACATCGGGCCACCTCCCACCCGCGACCAAGTCCTCGCCTCCGAGTCCTCCTCCCCCCTGCTCTGGACCCTCAAACGCTATGGCGAAGTCACCACCTCCGGCCTGGAGCCCTATGTGACACCGGACGGGTCTACGGGGTATAATGTCACCGGACGGGCGCTGCTGAATCTGGCGATTCCGAACCGGTCGGCCTGGGTGGACGCCAAGCGGTTGACCCGGTTCTCCATGCGGATGTTCAGCGGGGTAGACGGGCAGGGCGCGCTGCTGGCGCTGTCCACGGCGGGAGAAGTGAGTTTCGTGCGGGTGCCAATTGTCGGCGGCTGGCACCTGTACACGCTGGACCTGACCAAGGAGACCTGGGAATCGGACAAGGCAGCGGGGCTGAAGTGGGGCGGGAGCACGGGGATTGTGCAGGCGCTGACCTTCACCCCGACGCCGGCGCCGGGAGGGCAGATCGCCTTTGACTGGATTCGCCTGGAGCCGGACGCGACCGGCGAGGTCAAGTGGGAACTGGACAAGCCGGGCGAAGTTGCCAAGACAGAGGGACTGGAAGGGGGGGCGGTCACCGGCGGCGAACTGAAGGGGAAGGCCGCGGGCAGTACGGTGACGGTCGAGTTGGCCTTGCCGGACGGCAGGCTGGAGGTCAAGAGCCTGCCGTTCCTGTCGTTTGCGGGCAAAGGTCTCACGGGCGGGACGGCACAGGTCGAATACTGGTGGAGCCGGGAGAATACGGAGAAATGCGGCGGCACGGCAAGTCTCCGCCTGCAACCGAACTACCCGGCGCAGTGCGCGGACCTGAGCCATATGGGCTTCGCCGCGGGCACAGTCGCCGGGGAAGAGACCTGGGGCGGGCCGCAAGGAAGGATCACGCGGCTGCGTCTGGTTCTGCCCGCCGAGAAAGGGAAGGACTGGGCGCTGGCCTGGGTGCGCCTCGGGCCAAACTACGATCTGCGGGCGGTACCTAGACCGTCCGAGTAAACTCGATCCAATCGCGGAGCGCGAGCGGCTCGCCCGCGGCCGTGACACTCCAGAAGGTAGAAAGATGCCGCAAGACGATCTGGTGGAGGAGAGAACCGAGGCTGCAGAGCACGGCCTAGAAAGCCGGCCGCCCGGGGAAGGCTGCCCGGGCTGCGGCCCTGGCGCGGGTGGGACACTACCGTGTATGGCAGCCGGGGGCGACGGCAAGACGGCGGAGGAGGCACCCACCGCCCTGCAGGAAGCGGAGGGCCTAACCGAGCCGGCCACTCGTGTTCGGGTCGTTGGGCTGTGTTTCCGCAAGGGTGGGAAGGTATACTACTTTCACCCCGGGGACTTCCCCCTGAACGTCGGCGACTTTGTGGTGGTGGAGACGGACCGAGGAATAGATATTGGCGAAGTGGTCGCGCTCAAGCCCCGGCTGGAGCCCGGCGAGGAGGAACCCACGCGGCGCCTGCTGCGCCCGGCTACCCCCGGCGATGTCCGGCGCAAGCGATCGCTGGAACGCCGGCAGCAAGAGGCCTTCAAGACCTGCCAGGGCAAGATCGCTGAGCACGGTCTGGAGATGAGGCTGATTGACGCGTCCTACACGCTGGACGGCAAGCGGCTGACCTTCTCGTTCGTTTCCGAGGGGCGGGTGGACTTCCGCAACTTGGTGCGGGACCTGGCACAGACCTTCCGCTGTCGCATTGAGCTGCGGCAGGTAGGGGTGCGGGACCAGGCCAAGCTGATCGGGGGGCTGGGACCCTGTGGGCGACCGTTGTGCTGCGCCACCTTCCTCCGGGACTTCTGCAGCGTCGGCATCCGCCTGGCCAAGGATCAGGGGCTATCGCTCAACCCGGCCAAGATCAGCGGAGCGTGCGATCGGCTGATGTGCTGCCTGCGCTACGAGCATGCCCAGTACGTAGAGCTGAACAAGCGCCTGCCGAAGGTGGGCGAGCGGGTAGAGCACGGCAAGGTAGCCGGGGAAGTGATCGCTCGCGACCTGCTCACCGGGGCGGTCACCTTGCGCACCGCCGAGGGGAAAGAGGTTCGGCTCAGCGAAAGAGATCTCTTCCCGGAAGGGATCAAGGTACCTGCGCCGGCCCCGCGGCGACCCCGGCTCGATACGCGGCGGGTTCCGGAGCGACGGACACGAGCCAGGCGTGAGCGGAGCCGGCCCCCGGAGGAGAGGCAGGAGCCCACCCCGGCGGCACAGTCCACGGCAACCCCGGAGGCGCCGCCGGCACCCGCTCCGGCACCCCGCACCGCGGCGGGTGAACACGACAAGCCGCATGAGGAGCACCGCAAGCAGGGGCATCGACATCGTAACCCCCGGCACCGGCGCCGACACAAGCCGAAAGGCCATCCACCTGGTGCAGGGCAAGCCGGTGGAGGACGCAAGCCGGACGGGAGCCAAGCAGGAGGAGCAGCGCCTGCCAGTGCCTAGCCGGAGGACTGGGTAGCACATTAAGCGCCGGGACAGAGCAATGCGAGATACCGACCCTACCGACAAGTTCTATGTTACCACCCCCATCTACTACGTGACGGCCAAGCCGCACATCGGCAACTGCTACACCACCGTAGCAGCGGATGTGCTGGCGCGCTTCCATCGCCTGCGTGGGACCGAAGTCCTCTTCCTGACCGGTACCGACGAGCACGCCCTGAAGATCATGCGCGCCGCCGAAGCGCAGGGCAAGAGCACGCGAGAGTTTGTGGATGAGATCGTGGTAGCCTGGCAGAAGACCTGGGAACGGATGCACGTGCAGTATGACCGCTTTATTCGCACCACCGAAGCGGAGCATATCGCCACCGTGCAGGCGGTAATCGCCAGGCTGCAGGAGACGGGAGACATTTACCGGCACGAGTACCGAGGCTGGTACTGCGTGCCCTGTGAGACTTTCTTCGAAGAAGATGATCTCTGCGAGGGTGCCTGTCCCGACTGCCACCGGCCGGTGGAGGAGTTGGCACAACCGGCCTACTTCTTCCGCACCTCCGCCTACGCCGAACGGCTGCTGGCTTACCTCGAGGAGCACCCCGAGTTCATCCAGCCCGAGACGCGGCGGCGCGAGGTCGTTTCCTTCATTGAGGGAGGGCTGCGGGACGCATGCATCAGTCGCAAGCATCCGGGCTGGGGCATCGCCATGCCCGGCGACCCGGAGCACTCGGTCTATGTGTGGGTGGATGCGCTCATCAACTACCTGACCGCCGCCGGTTATCCCGACACAGAGTCACCCCAGTGGCGCTGGTGGCCGCCGGACCTGCAGTTGATGGCCAAAGACATCCTGACCCGCTTCCACGCCACAATCTGGCCGGCCATGCTGATGGCGCTAGGGCTGCCCCTGCCCCGCTGTATCTTCGCACACGGCTGGTGGGTAACGGACAGCGGCGACAAGATGAGCAAGTCGCGGGGAAACGTGATGGATCCGTGGGAGGTGGCCCGGGACCTGGCCGAGGTCTCCGGTTGCACCACGGCAGTCGCCGTAGACGCGGTGCGGTATTTCGTGCTGCGCGAGGTCACCTTCGGGCTGGACGGGTCGTTCTCGATGCCGGCCCTGCTAGGGCGCTTCAATGCCGACCTGGCCAATGACTTGGGCAATCTGCTGAACCGGAGCCTGCCGCTGATTGAGCGCTACCGTCAGGGACGCCTCTCGGAGCCCGGGCCGGGAGCGGGAGGACTGCGGGAGGCGGTGGAGCGCACACGTGTCGCGGTGGAGGGGCGCATGACCGCGCTGGACTTTCGCGGGGCGCTCGAGTCTATCTGGGAGTTGCTGGCCGCGGGCAACAAGTTCGTGGACACGCGGGAGCCCTGGGTGCTGCACCGCGAGGCAAAGCAAGTCGAACTGGACGCCGTGCTGTATGATCTGGCCGACTGCCTGCGAGTGGTGGCGATCTTCCTCTGGCCCTTCATGCCGGCGGTTGGGGCAGAGATCTGGGAACGGCTGGGGCTGACGGCAGCAGGCGTGGAGCCCACTTGGAGGGATACGGAAGCGGGCCGGCTACTGACTGGACGGCGGGTAGAGGTGGGGCGGCCGCTCTTCCCCCGGGTGGAAACGGACCGCGCCTTGCAGCGTCTGGCGGCGAAGGCGGAGAGAACTGCCGATACGGAGAAGACAATGACCAGCCCTGCGGAGACCATCTCCTACGAGCAGTTTCGCCAGCTAGACCTGCGCACCGGCAAGGTGCTAGAGGTGGAGCGCGCTCCGGGGAGCGACAAGCTCTACCGGGTACTGGTGGACTTGGGGGAGGAGTCGCCGCGGCAAGTGGTGGCCGGACTCGCCCAGGACTTCAGCCCAGAAGAGCTGCAGGGCAGGACGGTGGTGGTCGTGGCCAACCTGGAGCCGGCCACCATCCGGGGGTTGCGCTCCTACGGCATGTTGCTGGCGGCCGGAGATGAGAAACCGCTGGCACTGGTGACAGTAGATCGCGACTGTCCGCCGGGAACGGTGGTACGCTGAGCTGGCCGACCCAGGCCACACCGCGGGGAAGGTAGGCATGGCCCAAAGACCGAGCAAGCGAAGACGCAGACTCCGCACGGGAACGGTGGTAGCCTCTCTGCTGGCACTGGTTCTGGCGCTAGGGGCGGCCACGGTGCTGGTCAAACTCGGCGGCACCAACAGCGTGGCCGTGCACCTGTACTACCTGCCCATCATCTACGCCGCCTTCACCTTCGGCGACTACGGAGCCATCGTGGCGGCACTCCTTTCCGCCATGGCCTGCGGGGTGTGGATGCCCGCGGCTTACCAGCGAGATGGTACGCCCATCCCGCAGCCGCTGGCCGATATCCTGGTGCGGGCGGCAGTCTTCTATGTGGTTGGCATCGTCTGTTCACGCGCGGCTACCGAACTCAAGCGTCGCATTGCCGAGCAGCGTACCCTGTACGAGGTGGCAGCCAGCATCACCTCCACGCTGCGTATCCGGCAGGTGCTGGACCTGATCGCCAACCATGCGCTGCAGGTGATGGATGCCAAGGGCTGTGCCATCCGGCTGCTGGACGAGGAGAGCGAGGAACTGCGGCTGGCGGCGACCGCGGGCTTGAGCGATGCCTACTGGGACAAGGGGCCGGTGCGGATCTCGGACAGTCCCATTCACCAGGCGGTGCTGCGCGGCGAAGTGGAGGAGATTTACAATGCTCCCACCGACCCGCGCATCCGCTACCAAGACGCGGCCCGGGAGGCAGGGCTGACCTCGGTGCTGACCGTTCCGCTGTCTACCCGGGACCGGGTCATTGGCCTGGTCCGGGTCTATGCGCGTCGGCGGCACCACTTCCGACAGCGCGAGATTGACTTGCTCAGCGCCTTTGCCCACCAGGCCTCGGTGGCGATTGAGAATGCCCGCCTATACGAGGACATTCGGCGTAATTACTACGAGACGGTGCGGGCGCTGACCCGGGCGATCGAAGCCAAGGACCTGGCGACCTTCAGCCACTCGGAGCGAGTCGCCGAAACGGTGGATCAGATGGCGGAGCAAGTGGGTCTGCCGGCGGAGCAGAGGGAGATGCTGCGCTTCGGGTCCATCCTGCACGATGTTGGCAAGATCGGGGTGGCAGAACAAAGCCTGGAAGCGCGCGGGGAGGGGGACGCCGAAAGGGTGTTCTACCAGATGCACCCGATCATCGGACAGAGCATCCTGCAACCGATCGGCTTCCTCGAACCGATCTTGCCGGTGGTGCTGTATCACCACGAGCGCTGGGACGGGCGCGGCTTCCCGGAGGGGCGCGGAGGCAAGCAGATTCCGGAGATGGCGCGCATGGTCGCCATTGCCGATGTGTACGACCGCCTGTGCTATACGGACGGTACGGGGACACCCGGGTTGAGCGTGCGCGAGGCACTGGAACAGATCACCTCGGAGGCGGGCAGTCGCTTTGACCCTGAACTGGTACGCGTCTTCCGCCGGGTGATTCTGGCGCAGACCACGAGCTCCCACGAGGAGCACAGTCCGGCACAGGAAGAGGTTCCCGAACCGTGACCCGCCGGTCCCCGCTCCCGGCGCTGTTGTCTTTCCTGATTCTGAGCACCCCCGCGCTGGCGGACCCTCTCGCGACCTGGCCAGTCCCCACGGAAGGCACTTCCTGGTACCGGATCACCCTGTTGGGCCAGCCCAGCGGCTATATGAGCTCCTCAGCACGCCTGGGGCAGGACGAACAAGGCGAAGAGTTCCTGGAGATCGCCGAGCGGCAGGTGATTACCATCGCCCTGGGCGGCCAGACCCTTCGTATCTCTCAGGACCTGGTGACTCGGTACGTTCGAGACCTATCGCCAGTACGCTGGGACCTCCGTCTTGACAAACTAGGGCAACTACAGCACGTCACGGCCGAGCGGGAAGGAAATAGCCTGCACATTGTCTCGACAGAAGAAGGGCAACGCCGCGAGCAGACCGTGCCGCTGCCCGCGGACTTCTCGAGCGAACTGCAGGTCTTTGCGGCGGTAGTCAAAGGCGCGCTCCAGCCCGGCCAGAGCCGTACCCACACCGCTTTCGTGCCAGTAGTAAGTGCCTTGGACACCGAAACCATCACCGTCGGTAGGCCGGAGACACTCCCGGTGCAGGGCCAGCTGCAACGAACCTTCCCTCTGCGGATAGTTACGCAACAGGTGGGCTCTGAGGTTCACGTGTGGATCAATGAGCAGGGCCAGGTAGTTAAGTGCAGTCTGCCTGCGTTGATGGGAGCGCTCATAGAGACTGTCAGTCAGGCGGAGGCGATGCGACAGCTGGCTCCGTTGGTGCTCACGAACGCCATCCCCCTCGACAGGACGCTGCCTGCGTCCAAGCGGCTGCGCCATCTGGCCCTCGAAGTCAAGGGGTTGGGCCAGGAGGCGGCGGCGCTAATTCCGCCCACTCCCCGGCAGCAAGTGACTCCCGGCTCGGACGGAACGGCTCGCGTGGTCATCCAAGCGCAGGTCCGCCCAACGCAGACTGTCGCCCTGCCCCTGCCACCAGAGGGGAAAGAGGAGTACCTGCGAGCAACGCCCATGGCGCAGGGCGAGGACCCCCGGCTGCGGGAGCTGGCGCGCCAGGCGATCGGCACGCGGACGGACGCGTACGAGGCAGCGCTGGCGCTGAATGACTGGGTCTACCGGCATCTGGGGAAGATGGAAAGCGAGCCGCGCCCGATTACGGCGCTGCAGGTACTGGACCAAGGCAAGGGCGACTGCAGTGAGCACGCACTGCTTATGGCGACGCTGGCCCGAGCGGTAGGACTGCCCTCTCGCCTGGTGGCAGGGCTGGCGGCGATCGGGGACAAGCTCTTCTACCACGCCTGGGTAGAAGTCTACGTCGGAGAGTGGGTAGAGATGGACCCGACCTGGAACGAGCCGGGCGTGGATGCCGGTCATCTGTTGCTGGGGCGGTCAGCGATGGATGAGGTCTCCTATGCGCGGATGAGTCTGGAAACCGGACGCACCCTGGGCGCGATGAGCGTGACAGTGGCGGAGTGCGAGGAGGGGCCTTAACAGCCGGCTCTCCAGAGCTCAGGTCAGCCGGCACCGGATCACCGCGCAGAGATGCCCGAGGCGCTTCTGGTGCTGGTTGAGGGAAGGAGTCTTGTCATTGTCTGCAGCCCGCAGTGAGCGCCGGCGACTCCTGGCGCAGGAGCGGTACCTGTCGCCCCTGCCGGTCGGCGGTGCGGCAAGGCGGGCTGCGGTCGTCTACCCGCATCATTACGCGGTGGGCATGTCCTCTCTGGCTCTGCACACCCTCTGGCGACTGCTGGCCGAGGCCGGGTGGTCGGTGCAAAGAGCCTTCCTCAGCCCCGATCCTGGCCGGGGTCTGGAGCACGGTAGCCGCCTGCGGGACTTCCACCTGCTAGCCTTCACATGCGCCTACGAGCTGGACTACCTCAACCTTCCCCGGCTGCTGGAAGAGGGGGGCTTACGGCCCCTGCGCGAGGAGCGGAAGCCGGAGGATCCCCTGGTCATCGCTGGAGGGCCTGGGGTGACCCAGAATCCCGAACCGCTCGCGCCGCTCTTTGACCTGCTGTTCATCGGAGAGTTGGAGCCGGTGTGGCAGCAACTGCAGCCCGCGCTGGCTTTAGCCGCGCAGTCCAAGGCGGCGGCCTTGGAGGCGGCGGCCGAGATTCCCGGGGTTTACTGTCCCCAGCGCCCGCGGTGGCGACCAGTGGTCCGCCAGATGCTGCGCGAGGTAGACCTTTTCCCCACCGTTTCGGTAGCCATCACCCCCGAGGCGACCCTGAGCGACATGGTGCTGGCGGAGGTCGGTCGGGGGTGTCCGCAGGCCTGTCGGTTCTGCTTGGCTCGGCAGCTCTATCATCCCTTCCGGCCGCGTTCGCTGGAGAGTCTGCTGGCTTCGCTTCTACCGGCGCTGTCGGTCACGCGGCACGTCGGATTGCTGGGCGCAGCACTCTCCGACCACCCGCAGTTGTTGTCGCTGTGCGAGACGCTGGCCGAGGAAGGCGCGCTGCTCTCCTCCTCCTCCTTACGGGTAGGCGCTCTCACGCCCAGGCTGGCGGAAGTCCTGGCGCAGACCGGAGCCCAGACCCTCACTCTGGCACCAGAAACGGGCAGAGAGGTCCTGCGGCGACAGATAGGCAAGCCGGTGTCGCAGGAGCAGATCTTGGATGCAGCGCAGGCCGCCCAGAAAGCAGGGATCAGGGCGCTGAAGCTTTACTTCATGGTGGCGCTGCCGGAAGAGACCGAGGAGGACCGGCTGGCCGCCCAGCTGACCGAGCGGGAGCTAAAGATCCTCGACCTCATCGCGGAGGGGCTGACGAACCGGGAAATCGGCCAGCAGCTGTACCTCTCGGAAAAGACGGTGAAGCACCACGTGAGCGACATCCTGAGCAAGCTCGGGATGACGCGGCGGGTCGAGGCGGCAGGCTTCGCCATCCGGCGGGCTGCTCGGCGGCCGCAGCAGTAGGCGGGCGGCGTGCCCGGGGGCGGCCTAGTAGCGGCCGCCCAGCTTCGCGTGGTCCCAGGAGTAGATGTCGACGGGGCGGACGCGCACGGTCACGCGCTTGGAGGCCACTTTGAGGGCGGCCTCGGGCGTCTCCATCGGCGCGGGGATGCCGTTGTACTTCTCGCCGACGATGCCCATGACGCGGGCGGTGAAGGGCGTGTCTTCGATGATCTCGGCTTCGCCTTCGATGACAAGGCCCTTGAGCTCGTGGTAGAGCTTCCCGGATTCGAGCATGACGGTGATTTTCGGGTTGCGGCGGAGGTTGAGGACCTTTTGGCTCTTGGCGAAGGTGGTGAAGTGGATGAGCCCGTCGATGACGACGTACCACATGGCGACGAGGTGGGGGTAGCCCTTCGGGCCGATGGAGGCGACCTGGAGGGTCCAGCCTTCGTTGAGGAACTGCTCCTGCTCTTCGGGGGTGAG